>Ga0315287_10000077_pt1 | contig 85602 bp, 80 predicted proteins | sample YL17G11_0_MG_FD_205037 | JGI IMG/M metagenome (GOLD analysis project Ga0315287, IMG submission 205037) | Sediment microbial communities from Yellowstone Lake, YNP, Wyoming, USA - YL17G11_0 | ecosystem: Environmental > Aquatic > Freshwater > Lake > Sediment | place: USA: Wyoming | collected...
CAGTCACCAAATCGCTTCAAATCCGCATCCCATCCACACTGACTTACCCGGGTTTGAGGGATTAATTATTACCGGTGGCGAATATTCTTTCACCTTCGATCGGGTTGGCAACTGGGGATTTCATGATTATCTTAATCCGACAAACATAAAATTCCAGGGTACTATCATCGTTCAATAAATGTCTCGACCTAAAATAAAATTAAGTCAGGCGGCGGGGCCTATAATATGGTTGATGGCTGATCATGGCGGTTGGGATTTAGGACAAAAAATTTATCAGTGGTTATTGCGCGATGGTTATCGAGTTGTTGATTTAAGCAGCCACCGACGCCAACCAAATGACGATTATCCTAAACTGGCCTTACGTTTGGCCCGCCGCGTAGTCCAAAATAAAAACTCATTGGGCTTAGCGATCTGCCGAACCGGTACAGGGATGGCTATCGCCGCGAATAAAGTGGCCGGGGTTAGAGCCGCGACCGCCTCGTCTAGTCAAGGCGCCAAACGCGCCCGATATGAAGAAAATATTAATATCCTTTGCCTGGGTGCTGATTTTACCCCTTGGCGGCTAGTCCCAGCGATTGTCCAGTCATGGTTAAAATCGCCAAGATCTCGACCATGGCGATATCAGCGACGACTTCAACAGTTAATGCGATTGGATCATGCACGTTGAGGTCGTCCCGGCATTAATTGCCTCCCATCGCCGCCAACTACAGCACCGGCTAAAAAAATTAGTCAATTGCGGACCAGTCATCCATCTCGATGTGATGGACGGCTTATTTGTATCCAACCGGTCAATGACAATCCCGTTATGGTCAGACTTGCCGGTTAATAAAAAATACGAAGTACATTTCATGTGTCAACGTCCGGAGTTATGGTTAACTGTTTTAGGTCAGCACCGAATTTCTCGCGTAATGATCCCAGTTGAACTCGGTTCCAAATTAAATATCATCCTGGCGGTGTTTCGCTCCCGCCGTTGGCCCGTCTGGTTAACGATCAATCCAACCACTCCCATATCAAAGTTACGACCTTGGATAAATAAAGTGCCGGGCATCACAGTCTTAGCCGTCCGATCTGGACGTTATGGCGCCCGCTGGCATAATTCTACCATTACTAGATTACGACTCGTACGCCTACAATTCCCCCGAGCGGGTTTGGGTTGCGATGGGGGGGTGAATATAAATACCGCCAGGATCTTATCGCCACTTCATATACAGCGGGTCTCCGTCGGTTCCTTTATCATGGCCGCCGAGCATCCCCGTCGGGCCTGGCAACAATTGCGTGATGTGATACAATAAAACCATGCTGGCTCGACTTGATCAGGTTCTCCGTCGCGCTCAAAAAGATCGCTATGCGGTCGGTGCATTTAATATTTCCAATCTAGAGCAGATTCAGGCGGTCGTCACTGCGGCAGATTTAATGCAGTCGCCAGTGATTATTAATGTCACAGAAAAGGCTATCGCTTACGCCGGTTTAGACATCATTTCATTAATCATTAGAAACTACGCAAAAAAATTATCGATTCCGATCGTTCTTAATTTAGATCACGGTCGCGACCTGAGTATTGTTCGACAGTGTTTAGGTCATGGCTTTACCGGAATTATGTACGACGGTAGTAGGTTATCCTGGACCGATAATATCCGTCGCACGGCGCGGGTCAGAATCCAAGCGCATGCTCATGGCGCTGGTTGCGAAGGCGAATTAGGACAAGTTAAGTACCCTGACGAATTTAAAAAAGATAAACAAGCCAGCATGACTGATCCGGAGCAGGCCGTTGAATTTGTTAAGCAGACGAAAATAGACGCCTTAGCGGTCGCCATTGGTAATGCCCACGGACAACCATCAGCCAACGAACACCTTGATTTCGATCGATTAAAGCGGATTCGCCGTCTAGTCAGCCGGCCATTAGTTTTACACGGCGCGTCAGGCACGCCCCCGAAGGATATTAAGCGTGCCATTAGCAATGGCATTTGCAAAATAAATATCGATACCGATTTACGCCTGGCGTTCTCCCAGACCCTACGACGGACCATTAAACTTCATCCTGGCTGGATTGACCCACGGGCTTTGTTGCTGCCGTCCCGCGATTCCCTAACCAACTTGGTCAAACAAAAAATCGTCCTGTTTAAAAGTCATCGACAAGCTAAATGAAGTATTTCGACGTCATCACCATCGGTTCTGCTACGCGCGATGTATATTTGCGCAGTCGGGGCATTAAAGTCGTCCGCGATGATGCTTTTACCACTGGCGAAGCTGAATGTTTTGCTTTAGGCTCAAAAATCGAAGTTGATAAAATAGTATTTGAAACTGGCGGCGGCGGAACAAACACCGCCGTTAGTTTTTCTCGTCAAGGATTGCGAACCGCCTTTATCGGAAAAATTGGCGCGTCTGACGCACGTGGTCAGGAAATCATCAAGGCCTTAGCGGCGGAGAAAGTTGATACTGCTTATGTCCGAGTTGACCGCAAGCGAATGACTGCTTATTCAGTCTTGCTTTTGACCCCGCGCGGCGAACGAACCGCCTTGGTATATCGTGGCGCTTCGGCCCATTTTAAATCCGCCGATCTGCCAGAAAATGGTTATCGTACTAAGTGGTTTTACATTTCGTCATTGGGCGGCGAATTATCAATTCTGCGAAAAATATGGCTCATCGCCCAACGGCATAATATTAAAATCGCCTGGAATCCTGGTCAAAATGAGCTGGCTCTCGGGTTATTGAAATTAAAACCGTTGTTAAAAAATGTGGACTTATTCTCAGTTAATCAGGAAGAGGCCGCTCAATTATGTCGTCGGACCAGAGACCAAGATGTGCAAGCCTTTAATGAATTACGACGGATTGTACCGGGGTTAACGGTGGTCACCCAGGGGACGGAAGGATCGTTAGCCGGCAACCCGCGGCAGGCCTGGCACTGCGACACCAGACGAATAAAGGTGATCGATACGACTGGCGCGGGTGATGCTTTTTGTTCTGGCTTATTGGGCGGAATAATCCGCTGGGGTAAAATTCCGGTGGCCCTGCAATTTGGCACTTTCAATGCGGAGTCAGTCATTCAGCACCTCGGAGCAAAGCAGGGGTTGCTACGACGTACGTCAAATGTTCGATTGGGGTTAAAAGTAACAATTTTAAAATAATAACCCGTTATGGCCTTTCTGCTCCGGATGCGCCGGATTGACATCGAGACGGGTGGCTCGCCGCGGGTGGTAGTTTTACGCGGTCGTGACGCCGACGCTTTCGGGATTAATCCGGGCGATCGTCTTGCCGTCCGCTATCATACAAAAAAAATTATTGTGGTGGCGGATGTAACTCATCACTCGATTCATCACGGTGAAGTTGGTTTATTTGAAGAGGCCTGGAAAGTATTAAAAGCCAAGGATGGCGATGCGCTGATGATCGAATTAGTTTCTCGTCCTGAATCAGTCGCGGCCATCTCAAAAAAGTTACTGGGTCAGACCCTCACCCAAACTGATATACGTTCAATTATTCAAGATATTGTCGATCGGAAACTAAGCGCAATTGAGACGACTTATTTTGTCGCTTCCGGATACGTCCGGCCATATACATTAAAGGAAATTGTGTGGATGGTCAAAGCCATGGCGGAAACCGGTGATACTTTTCAATGGGGAAATCAATTGGTGGTCGACAAGCATTCAGTCGGCGGATTAGCCGGTAATCGCACGACCATGATCGCCATTCCAATTATTGCCTCGTTGGGTTTAATAATTCCTAAAACTTCTTCGCGGGCGATCACTTCGCCGGCCGGGACCGCTGACACCATGGAGGTCTTGGCACCGGTTTCATTCGATGCCGATCAGGTTCGACGAATGGTCCGTCAAAATGGGGCTTGTATAATCTGGGGTGGGGGATTAAGCATCGCCCCCGCCGATGATCTTATTATTCGCGTTTCCCGACCGCTCTCGCTCGAGCCTTATGACAAAATGATTGTCAGCATTATGGCCAAGAAGGTGGCGATGGGAATTCGTTATTTGATTGTTGATATGCCCTACGGCCGTGGCACTAAAATACCATCCCTACGGGTGGCTCGCCTGATTGAAAAGAAATTCCATTATGTTGGTCGAGCCTTTAATATTAAAATTAAAGTCAAATTTGCTCCAGCCTTATCGCCCATCGGCCAAGGGATCGGCCCGGCCCTGGAAGCTCGAGATGTGTTGCGAGTCTTACAGCAAAAAGAACTTCGCCCCCGCGACTTAGAAGAGAAAGCCATTGGGCTGGCCGCTGACTTATTAACTCTGTGCGGTTACTGTCGACCATCCGCGGCTACAGCTATCGCTCGTCATCAATTAAAAACTGGATCGGCCTGGAATAAAATGCAACAAATTATCACCGCCCAGGGTGGTCAGGCTAACATTGACGCTAATCAAGTCGCATTGGGCGCGTCAACTTACCGTTTATTTTCACCTAAATCAGGACAAATTCAAATTATTAATAACCGCGCGATTGACGAAATCTGCCGAACTTTAGGCGCGCCGGAACATAAACTAGCCGGCTTGTATTTGCACCGACATCTCCATGACCGAGTTAAACGGGGCGATAAATTATTAACCCTGTATAGCTTCACAAACGATCGTATCGCGCTGGCCTTAAAGGGCAATCCAGTAAAACAGATTATCACTATCCAGTAAAACTTAATCCCGTGAATATCGCTGCAAATATGTTTTTAGTCCCATGATGACGATTGATGATCGGCGTCGCTACCGGTGGTTGGAGATGTTTCCCGGTTTAATGGCCTGGTCGACTTTATTATTGGCGGTCGTTCTAAGTTTTATCATGCCCTTGGCGGCCATGATTTTTATCGTGCTGTTCGATTTATTGTGGTTGATTCGGGTAGTTTACGTCATGATTTTTACCATTGCGGCCTATCGCCAATACCATTTAGCCCAGCAGCTCGACTGGCGCGCGAAGCGGCAACAACATGTTGACTGGCCATCAATTGTACATTTAATTTTTTTACCAACCTATGGCGAGTCGCTCGAGGTCCTGTCCAGTACCCTGACCTCGCTGGCACGAGTTGATTACCCGGCTGACCGTTTTTACGTAATTTTAGCGATTGAAGAGCGTGAGGGAGAAGTCGCCCAGCAGAAAGCTAAAGCCCTCCAGGCCCAATTCGCTGATAAATTCGGATATTTCTTTATCAGTCAACACCCGGGAAATATTGCCGGTGAAATAGCCGGTAAAGGATCAAACATCGCTTGGGCTGGCCGGCAAATTAAATCAATTATCGATCAGCGTGGGTTGCCATATAAAAATATTTTGGTTTCTACCTTTGATGCTGACTCGAATGTTCACCCCCAATATTTCAACGCCTTAACCGCTACTTTTTTATCTCACCCACGTCGCTGGCGAACCAGCTATCAACCAATTCCCGTCTTTCATAACAATATCTGGACTTCTTTTTCGTTTATGCGTGTGGTGGCCTATAGCACCACCTTTTGGTTGCTTGGCGAAACTCTTAGACCCGATCGGTTGCTAACTTTCTCCTCGCACAGTATGCCCTGGCAGGCCCTGGTCGATGTTAATTTCTGGCAGAATGATATTGTATCCGAAGATTCACGTATATTTTTACAATGCTTTGTTCATTATGACGGTGATTATTCGGTCCAACCGATATTTTTACCTATTTCCATGGATACGGTGCACGGTGGCACTTTATGGCGCAGTTTAACCAATCAGTATAAACAAATTCGGCGCTGGGCTTACGGCGTCGAGAATTTTCCTTACATGGTCTGGAACTTTCTGCCTAATCCAAAAATTCCGAGGTGGCGGAAATGGCAACTAATTTGGAATCAATTTGAAGGCACGTATTCCTGGTCGACGGCCGCAATATTAATTTTTATCCTGGGCTGGTTACCATTTCATGTTCCCAGCGTGGTCAAATCTTCATCGCTTCTAGCCCTCAACGCCCCGGTTTTACTGCAAATTATGATGGGGTTAGCTATGGTTGGATTAATCACCTCAGCCGCGATTAGTTCCCTGATGTTGCCGCCGCGGCCGGTCCGTATCAGTGCTGGTAAGCATCTAATGATGCTTCTCCAGTGGGTGCTCCTGCCGGTGACGATGATTGCGTTTGGTTCTTTACCAGCCCTTGAGGCGCAAACTAGATTGATGCTGGGGAAATATATGGGCTTTTGGGTCACGGAGAAGAAACGTCAGTAACCACGGTAAATTTCGAACCAATAAAATTAGGATAACTGCCCGGTATGTGAGCCGCTAGTTGGGGCTTTTTACCTTCAAATTGAACCTGGTGGGGGATAAATATTCCGGTCTGGCAAGCCACCGCCCAACCCGGTGATTGAGACCGGGCGATAATCGTTCCGGGCGATAGTTTATCGCTTGGTCCGACTTGGCCCGCTATAAATTTTATTATATGATTATTCCAGGTTGACCAGACCCCTGGCCATGGATTATAGGCGCGAATTTGCCGCTCTATTTTTATGGCTGATTGCCAGTCTATCTGGCCATCAATTTTCTTCAAACGTGGCGCGTAAGTTGATTTCGCGTCGTCTTGGATCTGGGGCTTTATATCACCTTGCCACCACCCGGCTAAGACAGCATCGAGATGCGTAGCGGCCAGATCGGCGAGACGGTGGCGCAGGGTCACGGCCGTATCCTGGACTTCAATTTCGCAGGGATATTGCGCCAGGACCGGACCGGTATCAATCCCAGCATCCATTTTCATAAAGCTGACGCCGGTCGTTGAATCACCAGCCATGATGGCCGCCGCGATTGGGGTGGCCCCACGATGTTTCGGCAGTAGCGAGGCGTGAATGTTTAAGGCGGCATTACTGGGAAGTTGAAGTACCGAAGCTGGTAAAATTAGTCCATAATCGGCGACTATAAAAGTATCGGCTGATAAACCACGGATAACGGCAATTACTTCATCCGAGCGCAGTGTTGGCCATGATAACACATCGAACTTATTACTCTTAGCCCAATCACTTACCGGCGTTGAAACGGACTGCTGGGTTCGGCCAGTTGGACGTGGCGGCTGACTGATGACGGCGATTAAATCGATTGAACTATTAGCTCTTAATACTTCTAGCAGGGGAAGGCCAAAATCCCCACTCCCGAAAAAGATAAGACGATGCTTCATAAATTTAAATTCTGGCGCGTGTTCTGATCCAGTCGATCGATGAACAGCCGACCGTTTAAATGATCGACTTCGTGTTGGATCACCCGAGCCAACAAATCTTTAGCCAAGATTTGATATGGTTGCCCGTGACGATCAAGGGCTTTTAAACGGACTGCTAACGACCTAGTCACCGGTGCATATTTTCCCGGGATTGATAAGCAACCCTCTTCGATCACATCTTGGACCCGATCAACGTCAGTGATGACCGGGTTGATCATGATCAATGACTCGGGCCGATCTGCCACCTCGGCCACGATCACAGCCAGCCGAATGGAAATCCCGATTTGCGGGGCGGCTAGGCCAATTCCACCAGCCCGGTACATACTGCTAATCATTTGGTCGATTAATTTTTGGAAATCGGTCGATTCAATTTCGGCCCAGGTCACTGGTTTAGCAACTTGACGCAATAGTTCAGCCTGGCGCGGTTTAACCAATTTCCAGATTGATAACTTGGCTGGTGACATGATGATAGTCTACCGGATATAAGATGGCCTCGTCTAGGCTTAATTCAGCCAAGAAGTCACATCCGGATCAATTTGCCATGGACTGGGAAACAATGATGACCACGGCTGCGGCGGTGTTGGTGGCTGGGCCGAAGTGCTACGAACCAGCAGCCGTCCAACGGGCGTGCGGTTAATTGAAACCTGAATTAGGGGCAAAATTTCGATGGTGACATTCGGCCAACCCAGACTCATTAATTGATCATATTTTTTTCGGACTATCAGTTTTGCATCTTGCCCTGGATACCGAAGTATCCAGTGAACAAATTCTGGGGGCAAGCGTAAGCGTCGCCGCTCATTAATTTCCGCTTCGTACCAGGCCGCCGTTCGACCCGCCTGCCAGTTTTGCCAAAAGTCTTGGTCGGGATGAAAAGTTTGAACAATAAATGGTGTTTTTGGCCAATAGGCTTGTCCGCGTGATAAAAATCCCCAAGCCCTTTCGGCCGTCGAAAAGTCCGGTACATTTAACATCGCATCTCCATGAATAAAAATTACCCAATCAAGATCGGGTACTGACCGCAGCCAAACTGGCAGATTGTAATCAGACAGGTAAATTGCCCGGGCCTGCTTTATTTCTGTCGTGGCAATCAGCGGCGGTGGTTTGATGGCTGAGTTTAATATATTATTTATTTTATCGGCTGATAATCCCTGATAATCAAGATTTACGCCATGACATTGCGGACAATCACGAATAGCCTCGAGCGGGGTCTGGCAAAATCGACACTGCCATCGACCATTTTTAGTGCGTTTGATAATCGCCACCCGCTGGCAATGACCGCAACGCCGGGCATGATGACAATCCCGGCAGATAATTGAGCGGGCTGAATCAGACTGTGGGATAATTATCAATCCAGCTCGCTTAATGGGTTGGCGGATTATTTCCAGCACCTCATCATTGACCCATAATAATTGGTGCGGCCGGTTTAAGTCGTAAACCTGCCGCCGATAATGGCCCGCGGGGATCGGCGGTTTGTTTCGCTGATACCAACGGACTGAAGGTGAACTGGTAGTAATTCTTATGTCTGCGACGATTTCATTGATGATTGTGCGTGGATCAAACCGCGGTTGTTGATCGCTATGTTTATGAGCGGGATGTTCTTCTTGGTCAATGATTACTTGCGGAGATTGTGGATATGGTAAAAACAAAGCCCGTGCGGTGCCAATTACGGTCCGACATTGTCCCCGTCTAACAGCTTCGTAAAAATTATAATATTTGCGTCCCTGAAGATGGCTATCGACCAAAGGCAAATGAAGGCCGTTGCCTTGTGCTGCCGAGATTATTTGTAATCCGTCTTCGCGCGTCGGCACGATCACTAGGCGGATAGATGACGGTTCTGAGACCAGCCAATTTATTAACCAACTAACAGCTTCGGTTCGCTGTCGATACCACCAAGTAGTGCCCGCGGGGTATGATCCGACCGGCGTGGCTTGGTCGTATTGGCCGTAGTCGCTTAAGTCAAGTGAGGTTAATCGTTTAGGTAGTGATGGCAATATCATCCGGACGACATGCCCAGGCGAAACAAAAGAGCGGTCACATAAAGTCCGCAAAGCGTGATGTTGCCACAGACTAATAATTGGTTCTGGTTTTATTATTTTCGTGACGGTCTTGAGGCGCGGTTGAGTTGCCGACCGGCTTAAATCCCAAACTACGCCCTGAGCGGTGGCTTGACGCCAGGGAACCTGCACTAACTGTCCAATTTTTATCGACCAACCGTCGGGAACTAAATATTCAAACGACGGTAATTCACGCGGTGATCGCCGAGCGAAGACTATCCGCGCGACGTTCATGAACCAAATTTATAAGAGACAGTCATTTGACCGACCGCAAAGGGGGCTTCCATGGTATGAATTTTCGCCTTTGCTCGGACTGATTGGAGGGTCACGATAAATAAAAGTAGGGGAATTAGGCCACAGGTTCGCGGATCATTACGCTGATCTTCGAGCGGTCCAATTTCCAGTTTTGTTAAAGCTTGGCTGAAGCGTCGCTCTTCTGCGGTGTGATTTCGGGCGGTGACGGTGGTGGGGTGATCCCGACTTAAGTCAGCTGAAGCGATTAGGGCTACACGTTCAGGCTGTTGTTGAATAAAATCATACAGGACATGCCCGAATCTGACTAACTGTCCCCGGCATTCAGACGAAACTGCGAGCGGTAAAACTCGGGGGCGAGGTTGGTGCGGTAATAAAAATAACAGCGGAATGGCGCTGCCGTAATCAAGTTCACTGACGGTTTGCAGCAACATCATGATATGTTCAGCGGCGGCTCGCTCCTTCAGGCGGTGCGTAAAACCAACTGCGCCGGGCAGTCTTACTTTGGTTTGGATATCACCAAAATCACGAAAAGAACCGCGATGTTCATCCGCTAACATGGCCACGATATTTTCGCCGATGACCGGCCCATGAGGAGTAATCACAATCAGCACATCCGGCTGAACGGCATAGCATTCTTGAGCCAAACAATTCAATTGCTGACGAGTCTGATCGAGCAGCGCAGCGTTTTTTTTTGCGATGGCGGGAACTAGCAGCGGAGCGTGCGGCACCACTGCCGCGTATACTAACGACATAGTTACTGACTGGCTGTTTGCACGCCGGAAGTTAATTCCAGCGGCTGACCGACCGGGTGAAGGGCGAGCGATTGGTCGTCTACCCGTAAGACGTTTTTTAAATTAAAATTAAAAGCTTTAAAGGCCGCCCAACTAGAAATTGGCAGACGTTGTCCGTTAGAAATAAAATAGATCGCTCCACCCTTATTTTTACTGGCTACTAATTCGCCATCTTTAAAACCGATTTTATCGCCTAATTGATATTTATCCAATTCCTCTGGGCTAACCGGGATAGCGCGACGCTGGCCAAACTGGGATCGCCAGATATCCTTGCTTCTGATCGGGTGGCGCACCCCATCTTTAACATAATATACGCCACCGGTTTTTATATTTTGAAAAAGCTGACCGGACGGAAAGATGTTATCGACCGTTATCGGTTCGCCATCGGGATACTGTTTTAAAACTTTCCACGAAACTTTGATTACTTCTGATGATTGAAAACCAGCATTTTTAAAGGCCGCTCGACTTTTAATTGGGCGCTTGGTGTCATCGGCCAGTAAGTAGACTCCACCTTGCGGTGATTGGAGTAATGAATAATTAGCGTAACTAATATTTAGCCCGTTTTCATATTGCATCAGGTGGTCAGCCGGAACCGTCACCACGCTATTATAGCTGTAGCGTGATAAAAAGGCGCTGGTACTGGTAAATTGTCTTTTTAGCCCACCTTGAATCAAATATACAACTGAACTGTTTTTTATTTTTAACAGCGAGCCGTCCGGATAATAGCGGCGCAAATCAAATCCAAAACCGTTCCATAATAACCAGAAGGCATAATTACCACCGGGGTGGGGGGTATAGGTGTAAAGCGCAGCGGTGGCGGCGTTGGCGGGGATAATGGTTAAGGTCTGTTCCGCGGTACACAGTCCACGGTTTAATTCATGATCGTGACAAGGATGCGGATTGTATCTGCTAATCGGAAAAAACTGTCCGACATACCAGGCATTACTATGTCCCGAGATGGCAATATTATTTAAGTACCTTCTAAACGCCCCGGCCGCAGCGTTTACCTGATTGGCAAATCCCTTATTCGATCCCGTACTGCAGCTATCACACCAACCATAAAACATGACCCAGTCAAGGTAGTATTGTTGACCACTCGGAAAGGTCGTGCGGGTGATCATGCTCGATTCTTTTTGGATGGTGGTTAAAATGACCTTCGGACTGATTTGGTATGTTTGGGCGGCTTCATAAATAATCTGGGCCGCCGACTTTCCGTTCAAGCTATAGGATTTTAAAATTCCGCTTTGACTATCAAGAAATTCTTGAATTTTAACCGCTGACATACTATTCGAATCTGTAAATTGTTCATCTAGGATGATTAAATTCATATTAAAATCAGGTGATACCGCCTGGGTGGATGGCGCGGAAAAACATAAAGCCACAATTCCGATCAGGATTGCGGGCAAAAATAATCTAAATTTCATACTTGAACTATAGCATATTTTTCGCTATACTGCAAGACATGAATGGTCGGCGAATTAAGCTTTTGAACGTGAATGTTGATGATTATAATTTATCAGATACCCTTAAACGGGCTGAAGAGTATTTAAATACTGACAAATTTCATCATCTCATTACCCCCGGTCCAGAATTTTTACTAGAAGCCTCAGCTCATCCAAAGTTTCAAGCAATTTTAAACCGGGCTGATTTGTCTATTCCCGATGGAATTGGCTTAAAGTACGGAGCTTGGTTGGCCGGTAAACGTCTACATAATCGTATTCCCGGCGTGGAGTTTATTAATGGGTTACTTCACCTCGCAGCTCATAACCAATCAAGCGTTTTTCTGTTTGGCGGAGCTCCACGAGTGGCTGAACAAGCAGCCCAAAAAATTCTGCAACGATATCCTGGTCTTAAGATAGTCGGGATTGAAAGCGGCCATCGCGGCTGGTGGCAAAAATTAGCTAATCATCAAATAATTGAGAAAATCCATCTAGCCAAGCCGGATATTTTATTAGTCGCTTTAGGTGCACCTAAGCAGGAACTGTGGATAGATCAGCATCGCGCCGCCCTGCATCAAGTCCGGATTGCGATCGGTGTTGGACGAACTTTTGACTATTGGGCGGGGATTATTAAACCGCCGCATCGTCTATGGCGCAGACTCGGATTGGAATGGTTATATACCTTTGTGTTTGCCGGTCAATTTCACCAACCCCAACACCGACGCCAACGAGTCAAGCGTGCGGTCTGGGATTTTTTATTAGCTAGTTGGCGCCAACGACATGGTTAAAAAAAATCCTATTCGCGTCCGTTTCGCGCCATCACCAACCGGTCAACCCCATATAGGTAGCATTTGGACCGCTTTGATGAACTGGCTGTTTGCTCGACATTATCGTGGTCGGTTTGTTCTCCGGATTGAAGATACCGATCAAAAAAGATTTGTCCCAGGCTCAATTGAACAGATTATAACGGCGCTGGAATGGTATGGTTTGACTCCTGATGAGGGACCGACGCAGGGCGGCAATTATGGTCCTTATCGACAAAGTCAACGTCTTGGGTTATATCAGAAATACGCCACCCAGTTAGTTCAGCTTGGCGCGGCTTATTACTGTTTCTGCTCACCCGCCCGACTAGAAAAATTACGCCAAGATCAAACGGCTAGAAAATTACCACCGAAGTATGACAAACATTGTGCGACTCTTACAACCGATCAGGTCATGACTCGCCAGCAAGCAGGGGAGCGAGCGGTGATTAGATTAAAAGTCCCCACCACTGGGCAAATTGAAATAAATGATCTGGTTCGTGGCCCAGTAACCTTTCGTTTTGAGTTGCAGGATGACAGTGTACTACTGAAAACTGATGGATTCCCAACCTATCATTTAGCTAACGTGGTCGATGATCACGCCATGAAAATCAGTCATGTCATCCGGGCCGAAGAGTGGTTACCCTCGGTGCCTAAACACTTAATAATTTATAAAGCCTTGGGTTGGACTCCACCGCTCTTTGTACACCTGCCATTATTATTGGGCTCTGATCGATCAAAGTTATCAAAGCGCCATGGGGCTACCTCCGCTTTGATGTTTCGCGACCTCGGTTATGTTCCGGCGGCGATGGTAAATTTTTTGGCTTTAATGGGTTGGCATCCGACCGGAAATCAAGAAATTCTTGATATCAATACAATAATTAAAGAATTTTCGCTAGAACGGATTAACCCCGCGGGTGCTATCTTCGACCCGGTTAAACTAGATTGGCTAAACGGCCGATATCTTCGTCAATTATCGCTCCCCATTCTTTTTAAATTGATTAAACCCTGGTGGCACATACCCCCGGTTGATCGTTGGTCGGTCCCAAAATTAAAACAAGCACTGAGTCTAGTTCAGGAACGAATTAAAAAACTATCAGAAATTAACGACTATATTAATTTCGTATTCCCATCCGTGTGGGATTCGCAGGTCAACTCGCTTTCAACAACTTTACTTCAACCGCCTGGTGGGACCGAGGTTAATTTAAAAGACACCCTAGGCTGGGTCAAGCAGTGGTTAAATACCCGACCAAATCCCTGGTCGACCCTAACACTGCGACCCGCGTTATTGGCGGCTATAGCGGCCTCCCAGAGGCAAAATATGGCCGTTTTATGGCCCCTCCGGGTGGTTTTAACCCTTCAACCCCAAAGCCCCGATGTCTTCGATTTACTGGCTCTTCTGGGCCCGGCAGAAACTGATCGTCGTCTGACCACGATCATGGCCAGGTTGGAGCTTGACTAGTCCAGGTTTTTATGCTAATTTGGGAGTCGGATGAATTTCGCGTCCCGAAAAGAAAAACTACATATTCCATTGTTCCTCAGCGCCCTGACGGTCGTGGTTTTTTGTTTAGGCTTACGCCTGACTCCAACAGTTTTTGGACAGGCGGATGCAAATATAAATACTAATGCTGCACTTGCGGACAACGCCGTTAACCCCGACCAAGCGGGGATAGTGGCTGATCCGGTGGCAGATCTGAATACGCAAATTGAAGCTAAAAAAAAGCGAATCGCTGAACTACAACAACAAGCGACCGAATATCAACAAGCTCTCAGTCAGGCTAGCGGTCAAGTTAAGGACCTGCAATCGCAGGTGCGGTTGATCGAAAATCAGCTGGCCCTAACCAATATTGAAATTGCCACCAAAGCCGAGGAGATCTCCAGCCTGGAGCTTGAAATGCAATCTATTCAAAATGAAATTGACGCTAAATTAAAAATTATCGAGACCAATAAAATAAGCTTGCAGGACACTATCAAAAAACTAGACCAGCAATCGCGCACCCCCTTACTGGCCCTGATTGTGTTAAACCAGAGATTATCTGAATTCTACGGACAGTTGCAGGCTTACGCCAGTATCAGCGACAGTTTACAAGACAATGTTTTAACTATTAGACGCGCGAAAGATGAACTGCAATCTAAGCAAGATCAGTTGACTCAGGCCCGAGACGAAGTAAAAATTTCAAAATTACAACTGTTAGTCAAAAACCAGGAAGTGGATGAACAAAAAGAGCTAAAGGACGGCTTGCTTTCAAATGCGCAGTCAACCCAGGCCAAGTATGACAATCTGCTCGAAACTTCTTTGCGTGAGGAACAGCAGGCCGGTGCGACAATTAGTGCCCTTGAGCGTCAACTTCAAGCCCGACTTGATAGCGGCAACGTTAACGCCCCGGTTTTCTTATCGAAAGGATATATTTGGCCGGTCGGCGGCGATCATAAAATTAGCGCCTACTTTCATGATCCAGATTATCCCTATCGTTGCTCTCGTTTTAAAAGCCGTTATTGTTTTGAACATGCGGGTATCGATTTACCGGTTTCTTCGGGCACTCCAGTCCGAGCCACGGCTGACGGCGTGGTCTCAATCGCGGTCAGCACCGGTAGTAAAGATCTTAATTATGTTGGCCTAGTACACCAAAATGGCATCTCCAGCCGTTATCTGCACCTCAGCCAAGTGTTAGTTCAAGCCGACCAATTCATTAAGCAGGGCGAGATTATCGGCTTATCTGGGGGAGTGCCTTATTCAGTTGGCTCGGGGCCTTTTACCACTGGTGCCCATCTTCATTTAGAAATTCGCGTTGACGGCCTGCCGGATGATCCGTTGAAGTACCTGCCTTAACTATCTCTTAACCATTGTAACGGCTAGGGGATTGGGCGGTGGGTACAATTTGTTATACTACTAGTGTCGTAGAATATACCTTTTACGCCGCCTAAGAGTGGGGTGGTCGATATGACCGACTATTGGATATAAGCCCGGCCTTCAAATCGTACATCTACCACTTTCGCCCCCCGGGTCGCTTCAGTGGTCATAATCCGCCGTAAGGTCTGAACGGCTATGGCAATATTTTGATGCCGATCGAATAGAACCCGCGGTCCGCCTTCTATTTGGACGTGGATCTCCGGACTAGCTAAAGCGAGTTGATCGGGCTGACAAGGCACACTGGCCGCCGCGTTAATGTTGGTGCTCGTATTGGTATTATAAAACTCTACGGACGGAGCCGCCATATTAAGATCATTATTAGTGTTAATATTTAGATTAGTATTTTTTATCGAAGTGGTAATCGGACAGCTCGGGACCGGAATAGACAGGCTCTTAATAAAAAAGCCAGACTGGTCTAAGGCCGACTTAATGTTTTGCGACGCAGTAATAACTTCTTCCTTGATGACCACTTGACCAACTGAGAACGGAACATTATTTTCATTGCTGAGAACCACCAAACCAGTATCTTTAACCGCTAAATCAACAATTACACCATGCCGGTCGACTCTCCCCTGCTGTCCGGCGCTGGTCCAGATAAAAAGCGGTGTTCGCTCTACGACTTCGATGGTGATGGCGTGATAATATATTTTAGTAATATTAATACCCTCAATCGCAACCTTAGTCTCAATTTTATTTTGTAGACGACGAGCTAGGTCAGTTTCTGCCAGTAATAATAAATTACGTCGAGGTACAATTAGCCACTGGGGTTGATTCAGTAAATGTTCCGCCACCTGACGAACACTGGCCGGATCGACAATTTGTGTCCCGGTAATTTCTAAATTAATTATTTTGAACCATGGGCCGTAAACAATTACCACTCCGGTTATAATTATAATTACCACCGCCATCCAGGCTAAGGTCTGATCCCGAAAAGAATTTAACGGTGTTTGATTTTTGGTCGTGGCTGATTTGACGCTGCGATGAAGCTCCGGTTCGGGGATACGCCTCTTTTTTTTGTTAGTGAACCACATATCAAACTATGATTCTTGGTATGTCCGGATGAATTGCTGTCACCACTTCATAATTTATGGTCTGACCAATTTTAGCTAAACGATCGGCCTCAATACCGTCACCGATTAAGGTGACGATCTGGTTTTGGCGTGGTGATTTTAACCATTTTAGGTCGACCATAATTAAATTCATGCAGATTCGGCCAAGTACCGGGGCGCGTTGCCCGGCTACCATTACCCAAGATTGATTCGACCATTGCCGTCGGTAGCCATCGGCGTATCCGACGGGGATAATGCCTAACGTGGTCGGACGCTTGACTCGATAAGTCCAGCCGTAACCGATCCGGGTTCCAGCCGTAACCCGTTTTATTTGCAGTAACTTACTGTACCAGGTCAAAACGGGTTGGAGATTAAATTTTGGAATATTCTGATATACCCAATTTTTAATTTCAATTGACGGCCACAGTCCATATAAACCCAATCCGTATCTAACCATGTCTAGACGACTAGCCGGGTACCTTAGCGCTGCGGCAGTACAAGCAATATGCGCTCCCCGATCAGATAAATTTAAACTTTTCCTTAGAGTCGCAAAACGTTCGAGTTGTCTGCTTGTTATCGTCGGATTAGCGCTTTCCGAATTTGCCAAGTGGGAAAACGCAGCTGCAATATTTATATTCTTATGGCGCCGTTTTAAATCTAGGCTCAACTTTTGAAAGTCCGGTTCCAGAAAACCAATTCGGGTCGTGCCACAGTCTAATTTTATATGGATGTTAATTGATTTATTTATTTTTTTAGCTGCTTGATTGATTAACTTTAACGAATTTAAATCCCATACCGCGAGGTCAACTTGGCGATTGATCAACTCCGATAATTGGTCTGATTGCCAGGAACTCATCACTAAAATACGACCGCGGTATTGATGATCACGTAGATTAATAGCCTCGGCCCCATTGGCCACACAGACCCCCCACATCCGACGGAGGTCTAGGCATGAAATCAATTCTAATATTCCGTGTCCATAGGCATTAGCCTTAATGACTGGCGCTAGCGGCACTGGCGCGATTAATTTTCTGAGTTGCTCAAAATTGTGCCGGACCGCTGGCTTCGATATTTCTACCCAGGTTCGGGGCCGAACCATAACAATTAACGAATGACTTTCTGGCGGAGGAAAGATTGCAGGACTTTCGGTACCGCGATACTTCCGCCAGGTTGCTGGTAATTTTCAATGATGGCAATCAGCATTCGTCCGATGGCAACCGCTGTACCATTCAAAGTATGAACTAATTCTTTCGGCTCATCAGATCGCTGATAATAGATATTTAAATCGCGGGATTGATAATCGGTAGTATTTGACGTTGAATGGGTCTCGCGATATAGATTCTGCCCGGGCATCCAGGTTTCCAGGTCATAAGTTCGCGCACTCGGCCAGCTCAATTCACCGGTGCATAGTTTTACTACCCGATAAGGCAGTTTCAAACCAGTCATTATTTTTTCCTGAAGTGATAATAGTAATTCATGTTCTTGATCTGATTGATTGGGTTGGGTGAACGAGAACATTTCCAATTTGTCGAACTGATGGACGCGAAGTATCCCTCTAGTGTCCTGACCATAAGAACCAGCTTCGCGACGAAAACAAGTCGAAAATGCTAAGTACCGTTTTGGTAATTGGTCACTATTTAACACTTCATCGCGATGCATCGGCCCAATCGATTGTTCGGAGGTGCCGACCAGGTACAGATGCTCTTTGGCTAGATGATAAGCCTCCTGCTCCCCGGGCCCGGACAAATATCCCATAGCCGCCATATTTTCTTCTTTGATCATAACCGGCGGAATGACCATTGTGAATCCAGCTGGAATTATAATCGACTGGGCATAATGAATTAGGGCAAATTCCATCTGGGCTAATAGGCCTAGTAAATATCCAAAGCGTGAACCGGAAACCTTACTGGCTCGCTTTATATCAATTAACTTGAGTTTTTCCGTTAAGGTCAAATAGTCCTGCGGCTGTTCAAGCTTGGGCTTTTTTCCGACTTGGCGAATGATCTGATTTGATTTAGAGCCAGTCCCAATTGGCACATCGGATCGTGGGATATTCGGCCAAACAAACTTTTTGTTCTTAGAAGTAGATTTTAAAATTGACTTTAGTCCTGATATTTTATCGGATATTTTCTTTAATTCTTTTAATTTCTCGGCCCGCTCTGGGTTAGTTAAGGATGGAATAATTTTATTAGCCCGATTAATCTGGGCCTGTAAATTTTCTAGTTGCTGCTGACGCGAAGTCTCATTGGTGGTTGTCGTTTTGACCTCATGTTCGACATTCAACCCACGTTGACGAGCGGCATTAAAATATTTATCCGGATTTATTCTAAAATCTTTGTGATCAATCATTTTTATTGATAGTTATCGGTCGAAGCGTCGGAAATAATATCACTTCTTTTAAATTCGGCTGATTCGTCAAAATGGACACTAGCCGATCAATGCCTAGACCTAGGCCACCGGTGGGTGGCAGACCGTATTCAATCGCTTGCAAATACTCATGATCTAATCGTTGCGCCTCGTCGTCACCACCTTGTCGCAACTGCTCTTGCTCAATAAAACGACGACGCTGTTCAACCGGATCATTTTGTTCAGTAAATACTTGAAATATTTCTGTGCCACCCATTAATAGTTGAAATCTTTCAGCATAACTTGGTTGGTCGACCTTGGCCTTGGCTAACGGTGACAAAACAACCGGATAATCGATAATTAAAGTCGGTTGAATGCACCTGGGACGAACGAATTTTTTAAACAGTTCATCGAGTAATTTTGCCTCGTGCCAGTCATCGTCAATCTCGATATTTAGTTTTTTGACGGCTGATTTTAGCTTACTTAAATCCTTTAGCTGGTCGATATCAAGCTGACCATATTTTTTAAGACTGTCGCGGAATGTCATTCTGACCGGTGGCTTGACAATTGAAATTATCTCATTTCGGTAATTAAATTTGGTATCATGATGGATCGCTTGAATTAATTCCTTAAGAAATCGGCTGACAAAATCCATCATCCAGGTATAGTCGGTATAAGCCGCGTACAGTTCGAGCATAGTAAACTCGGGATTGTGATCATGGTCGATTCCTTCGTTACGAAAACATCGACCTAATTCATAAACCCGTCCCAACCCGCCAACTAAAAGTCTTTTTAGATAAAGCTCCGGGGCCACCCGCAGAAATAAATCAATATTCAGGGCGTGATGATGAGTCCGAAACGGACGGGCGGTGGCACCGCCAGCCAGCGGCTGCAAGATCGGAGTTTCGACTTCTAGAAATCCCTCATGATCCAAAAATTTACGGATGGTTTTTAACACCTTGGCGCGAGTTTGAAATACCCTGACCACTTCAGGTTGACTAAGTAAATCAAGTTCGCGATGACGGTAGCGGATTTCGGTATCGGTTAACCCGTGCCAATTTGATGGTAACGGGCGGAGGGTTTTTACCAACCAACGACAACTAATCGTGTCAATGGTCGGCTGACCGGCCTGAGTGGTAAAGGTTAAACCCTGGCATTCAATAATATCTCCCAAATCAATTTGGGTGGTAATTAGTTTATATTGTTCGCCTAACTTTTTTGCCTGCAAGAATACTTGGACCACGCCAGTTTCGTCCTGCAGATCAAGAAAAGTGGATTGACCCTGAAGTCGAAATGCTTTTACTCGCCCCGCCACAATAACTGTTTGCTGATCCGACCATTTTAAATTAAGCTCGCCGATCGTCGTGGTCCGATGACTGCGGGCGGCATACAAATCCGGATATTGTGACAACAAAAATTCCCGACGTTGGAACCTAATTTCTTCCTGATCGGACCTTTTTACCATAGTCATAGAATACCAAAAATCGGGTCACCCGCCAAGCGTGGGACTTTGACCGCTAATCTTAACTTATGTTTGCGATGCTGTAGCTGACCCGGCCTTTGGGGGTGTCTATCTCGACCAAGTCATTAACCCTTTTCCCGATTAAAGCTTGGCCCAAAGGCGACTCATTGGAAATCCGGCCATTAACCGGATCGGCTTCGTTAGAACCAACCAGGTGCAATTCTTTTTTTTGACCAGCGATTTCGACGGTAATATTTGAACCGACCATGACCGCATCGTGATGACCATTTCCGCCTTCAATCAAAACGGCGTGTTTCAAAATCACATCCAGTTCCTCAATCCGCCCCTCATTAAAAGCCTGCTCATTTTTTGCTTCTTGATATTCCGCATTCTCTGACAAGTCGCCGAGTTCCTTAGCTTCTTGAATCCGGCTGGCTATTTCCTTGCGTCTGACGCGAACTAAAAAGTCCAGCTCAGATCGAAGCTTAGTTAAGCCTTCGGACGTTAAATAGCTAATTCGCTCATTCATAATTATTCACCGCTTGTCTGGCAAAAACCCTCCGGTGGAGGATTACAGGCAGACATTTTAACGACTGGTTAATTTCCTGTCAATAGGTTATCCACACCTAGTTATTCGGTCTAGTAAAATACCATTGCAGCACATCTTTCGCGACCGGTAAGGCGGTCGCGTTACCCTCACCGCCGGCTTCGATTAAAATGGTGATGGCAATAGTCGGCTGATCGTAGGGAGCGAAAGTTGTATACCAAGCATGCGTTTTACCTTCATTACCAAACTGAGCCGTTCCGGTTTTACCGGCGCTGGACACCGGCAGTGACTGCATCGCTCGTGAGCTGCCGCTTAATACCCCCTGGCGCATGCCTTGACGGACGGTCTGCCAGGTATTGGATGAGGCAAAATTCGAGCGGATGATCTCCGGCCCGATAGTTTTGATGGGTTGATTATTTTCATTTAGAATGGCTTTTAATAAATGTGGTCGGTAGACGGTTCCACCATTGGCGATTGTGGCCATGGCGTTGGCAACCTGCAACGGCGTAACCTGTAAATCGCCTTGGCCAATCGCCAGGTGATAAGTGTCGCCCAATCGCCACGGACTTATCCGGACGGTTTGGCGCCAATTTTTTGTCGGCACCAAACCCGAGACTTCACCGGGTAAATCAATTTTGAGCTGACTCCCCCATCCGAATAACTCTAACCAATGGACCATTTTATCAATCCCCAGTCCGGGCTGATTTTGATAACCACCACCGATCGCGTAAAAAAATGTATTAACCGATTCGGCCAGGGCCTTGGCGACATTAGTCAGGCCGTGCCCGCCGGCTTTCCAATCCGGAAATTCATCGCCGCCGATCTTAAAGCCGCCGACGCTCATCACCGTGGTTTGGGGAGTGATAATCTTTTCGGCCAACGCGGCGGTGGCGATTAACGGTTTGATAATCGAGCCGGATGGGTATTGTCCACTAATGGCGCGATTCAGTAGCGGCTTGCCCTGATCAGTCAAGAGGCTCTGGACTTCAGCGGCCGCCTGGCTATTTAAAAATAAATTATTGTCATAACTGGGGATTGAAACCAGGGCTAGTATTTCTCCATTTTGCGGGTTAATGGCCACCGCCGCGCCACCCGGGCTGCGAACTTGTTTTATGGCTAATCCCAGACGGTCGTAAAGATGTTGCTGCAGCTCAGAATCAATGGTCAAGACTAAGCTTTGACCAGGGACTGGCTCAATATCAGTCAGAATCTGTTGTTGTCGGTTGTGGACATCGCGTTCAACATTTCGCCGTCCATTTTGGCCAGTAATGGTCGATTGATAGTAATTTTCTAATCCGCTTTTACCAGTCAGATCGAGCAACGAAGCCTGTGGATTAAGGTGGTATTCGGCTGGAGAAATTTTTCCGATGTATCCGAGCAGGTGCGCCGTGGTCGGACCGTTTATATAATGGCGGGTCGGTACGGCCTCGAGTCGGACACCGGTCAACGAGCCGAACATGACCGCCGCACGCAAGGCCGATTCATAAGACATGCCCTCAGTAATAACCACTGGGTCGATTTGATTTATTGCTGTCTCACCAATTTTTTGATTGATGGTTTCCAGGGGAACTCCAATGGTACTCGCAACTTTTAACAAGGTCGCTTGCTTAGCCGACGCCACGGCAGGTAAATCGGCAGGAATAATAACGATCGAAAAATTAGGCACATTTTCTACGATTGGTTTTTGATAACGATCCACGATTGTCCCCCGCGGCGCCAGGATAATATCAGCTCGCAGACGTATTTGATCGGCTAATTGACGATATTGTTGGCCATTAATTTCTTGTAAATAAAATAATCGACCGCCGAGGATCAACAAACAGATGAGGATCAACCTGAACAACCAGTTAATAAATCCAGATGATTGACCAAGCGCCAGTGGTTGGCTGTTTTCGGATGATAATGACGGATCAAAATCCATCACGGTCGTTCGCTGGACTAGATGGCGCCTGGTTGGTCCGGTGATAAGCGGTGAAAACGGATCATTCATGGGGCAATGCTTGTTTGAGTAATGATCGAGGCTGAACGTTTTGGGGTACCGGTCAAACGAAATATTATCCACCCCAGTAATGGATGAATCAACAATTGAATAAATCCGGTTAAAAACCAAATCGCCCACAGCGGTACCAGCGTCAGTGGATTTAGCGCCCGTTGCGCGGTTACACAAATAAATATTAATAAATAATAAAGTCCGCTCCCAAAGCTAATCGCGGCGATCAGCGACAGGGTCGAATGAGTTGTCAACCAACGACGTCTAATCGCCCAGGTACAGAGAATCACTAAGGTATAGGTCGCTAAAACTATCTCCCCAGTTATAACCGACATCGCTTGGTATATTAAGCCAGCCACAGCGACAGTTAAAAATCCGACCGGCAATCCGAAACGAATGCTGACGATTAGGATCCACAACAAAATCGGATTAAGGATCAAGTTCAACAAGGTCAACTGGGGCCAGACTGTCAAGGTAAAAATGGCGATAATTATAGTCACCGCTCCGCACCACAGGGCTGACTTATATGGCATAGTTATGAATTTATTACCGCGACTATCTTTACACGATTAAATTGAATCGGAGAAAGTATCTGCGCTGATTGAAATAATTCACCGGGTCGACTGATGACTTTTTGGACGCTGCCGATCAACAGATCGGGGGGTACGATCGGATCAACTCCGCTGGTGACAACTGTTTGACCGGCTTCAATTTGATCACTTTTGGGGATCAGTTCCATTCGTAATGATAGACCGCGTTCGCCGGTTAATAAACCCAAACTGCCAACCGAATTTTCAATCCGGCTACCAACGACCGATTGCGGATCTGTTAACAACAAGACAGTGGCCGTTGATTGGTGGGCGATCTGAATTCGGCCAATTAGAAAACCATCATCAGTTACCACCGCCTGTCCGATTTTAAGGCCAGCCTTTTGCCCCTGATTTATGGTCAGACTTTTAATGCCCGGATCGGCACTGTAACTGATAACTTCGGCGGTAACGGCCGACCGATTCGTCGCGGCTAAATAATCTGACAACTGCTCGATCGTCCGACTGACATCGAGTTTTAGTTGACTGCGATGTAGTTGGGTGGTGACATCGGTTAATTGCTGTCGTAATTCATCTCGTTCATCGCGGAGCTGGTTGATATTGCGTGAAGAAAATAAATGGTCATTTAACCAACGGCCCGAGGCGGTCAATGGCCGCGCGCTAGTGGCCAGAGCCCATTCTAAGCCGCCATGAATAGTCGGAATAAACCATATTCCGGCTAAAATAAATATTCCTATTACCCACCATCTTAATTGCCTGGTCGGTCTAATCGACGGTCGCATGGCTATAAGTGATTGGACTGATCATCAGTCGACATCACTAACACATTCCGCAAATAATCTAAATCGTCCAGGACGATACCGGTACCGCGGACGACCGCAGTTAGTGGGTCATCGCTGCAGTGAACCGGTGTTTGCGTTTCTTGGTGGACAGCTTGATCGATCCCCCGCAATAAGGCTCCCCCGCCGGATAAAATGATTCCTCGTTCGTAAATATCGGCCACCAGTTCCGGGGGGGTGCTTTCAATTGTGGCCCTGATATTCTCGACAATCGTCCGAATTGACCGCTGCAGCGCTTCGCGGACTTGCGTCGAGTTGATAATTACTTCTTTAGGTAAACCGGTAATCAGGTCGCGACCTCGCATTTTTGCCTCCTGTACCTGGCCATCATCCCAGGCCGATCCAATTTGGATTTTGATATCCTCAGCGGTGCGCTCACCGAGCAGTAAATTAAAATGATCGCGAGCGTATTGGATAATATCTTGGTCAAGCCGATTGCCGCCTAAGCGGAGCGAGCGCCAGGCTACTACGCCGCCTAAGGATATGACGGCTATTTCCGTCGTGCCGCCGCCAATATCCACGATCATGTTTCCGGAAGCATCCTGAATGGGCAGCCGCGAACCGATGGCGGCGGCCATTGGCTCTTCAATCAAATAAACCTCGCGCGCGCCGGCATGCAAGGCCGCGTCTTCGACCGCCTTTCGTTCCACTTCGGTCACCCCCAGTGGAATACCAATCACCACTCTTGGTCGAGGAATAAACCCTAGCGTTTCGCGATGGACTTGATCAATAAAATATTTCAACATTTTTTCCGTGACTTCGAAATCGGATATTACGCCGTCAATCAATGGTTTAGTGGCGACGATATGACCAGGCGTTTTACCAACCATGCGCCGCGCATTTTCTCCGACGGCCAAGACCTGGTTGGTTCGCGTATTAACTGCGACCACCGACGGTTCATTAATCATGATTCCTTTATCTTTAACGTAGACCAAGGTATAGGCGGTGCCGAGATCAATCCCGATGTCATGTGAAAACCTGCCAAAAAGTCGATTCAACATAAACGATTATGACTGAAATAAATTTAAAACATTCTGCCAGACTCCAAAACGGCGAAAATCGCGAATACTAATTAAGATAATTAATATAATCAGCAGATAAAACCCGAGGGCGTGGATGTAACCTTCGGTTTTACGGTTAACCGGCCGACCCCGAATTTTTTCAATAACTATAAACATGGCCCGGCCACCATCCAGGGCGGGAATTGGTAGAAAATTAATGACCGCTAAACTAATCGATAAGACTGCCATGAATTGCAGCACTGGGACTATCCCCAGCTGTCGGACTTGACCAGTTAAAACGGCGATCCCCACCGGTCCAGCCACATCCTCGCCCACCCGGCCGGTCATAACTATATTGCTTATCACTCGTCCAAAACCCACCACCGCCTGACCGGTGATCTGCCCAGTAATTTTTAAACCAGGCCAGCCCGAGACCCCCCACGGATATTGCACCGTGGCGAGCGATTGGAGGCCGAATCCATAGTGCGGATTCTGATCACCATATTTATCCGGAGTAATTATAGCGGTGCTGATATTATTCGCCTTAGCTCGTCGGGCCCGGACCGTTAAAACCGGATAGGCCCCTGACTTAACGTAATTAATTAGTTGTTCGGTCGTAGAAAATACTTGACCATTAACATCAATAATATAATCGCCATTATTTAAACCAGCCCGCTCGGCGGCTGAACCAGCACCAACTAAGCTTTCGATCCGTCGATCACTAACCCGTGCTAACCGATCAGTGGGTGGTTGTTGTCCGTCTACGGTGACTCCTAAACTATAAGCGGCGCTAAGCAACAACCAAGCCAACAGATAATTCATTATCACCCCCGCGGCTATAATAGCGAATTTATTTTTAAAGGAGGCGGATAAAAAACTGTCGGGACGATGATGGGGGTCGTCCTGTTCGCCCTGCAGGCGTACAAATCCACCAAAGGGAATTAAATTAATTGAATAGATAGTGTCACCGTGTCGACGACCGAATAATCGAGGTGGAAATCCAAAGCCAAATTCTTCAACTCGCACACCGGCTCGACGCGCCACCATAAAATGACCAAACTCATGCACAAACACCAGAATGCTCAGGATTAGAATGAAGATGACGATGGTCATAATTAAATCGCCATCAGCTCACTGGTCTTTTTGCTAAGCTGCTGATTGATCCGTTCGGTACTCTCGTCCATCTGGCTTTGAATATTTTTTAGGTCTAGATTCAATCCGTCTTCAGATATGTCACCGGCCTTTTGCTGAAGCTTCAGCTTTTTGATTGTTTCTTCGCGAAATGTTCGGAGTCGGACTTTCGCCTGTTCGGCCTTGTCATTAACTAGTTTCGTAAGTTCAAGTCGTCGATCCTCCGTCATCGGCGGGAATGGTAAACGAATTATTTTTCCGTCCGCCACCGGATTAATGCCTAAACCGGAGGTCATGATAGCTTTTTCGATATCTTTAGTAATACTCGGATCCCAGGGTTGAATAACCAGAGCCTGCGGTTCGGGGGCATGAATGCTAGCGACTTGCTGTAGGGGTGTGGTCCCGCCGTAACAATTTACCGAAATTGCTTCGACCAGGGCCGGATTAGCCCGACCAGTTCTAATTCCAGCCAGCTCCCGCTCAAGCCAGGTTTCAACGTCAACTAAATGCTTAGAAAAATGGTCATTCATTTTTTAGTATTTTTAAAAGTTGAAAAAAACATTCGCTCAGCATTGGCCGGATCAAAGACCAGGAAAACCGGCACCCGGCGAGTTGGGATATTACTAACCGACCAATCCGCTCCCCCATTGACGGTATGATGCAATCGCTGATCATAGGTAATAAATAATTCGGAATAATTGTTAGGGTTAACGGCGATATTTTGAACCGCGATGCTGCCGGGTGTGACCAGGGTCGGAATTAATTTCCAGGTAACCCCACGATCAGCGCTGGTCAATGCTCCCGCGGTTGTCGCTAACCACCAGGTTTGATTAGTAGTGCCCAAGACTTTAACATCGCGAATGTCAGTCGCCCCCGGAAAAGCCGATAAATTTTTGGTTAGTTCCTCCCACTTACGACCTTGGCTGGTGCCGACAAATATTCCACTGGTTCGGGTGAAGATGGTAATTTTTCCAGATCCATCCGGTTCAATGTAAATTAAACGTGGTTGCAGTGGTACCAGCGTCTGGACTAATGTCCAGGTTAGACCATAGTCGGTACTGTTTAAAATTTTACCGCCGGAAGTAGTTGCCCAAATTATATTCGGCTGAAATGTATCAACCGCCACGCATTGCACGGCATGCCCGGGTTGTGATTCGGTATAAATTTGCTTCCAGGTTTGGCCGCCATCGATACTTTTAATGATAACCGAACCAGCGGCGGTGTAGATAATATCGCTGTTTTGCGGATCAAGATCCAGACATTCGTAATTACCGCTACGTAAGCTAGTGGCTTGCCACTGATCACCGGCATTGATCGTATACCAAATTCCGTTTTCCCGGGTGCCAATGTAAATTCGACTCGGATCATGCCGATCAAACGCAAAACTTCTGACCGTGGCTTCGTTCAGGCTGACAATTTGTTTTTTTTCCTGGCTAATGAAAACTTTTTGTTGCCAGGTTTGACCATGATCATCCGAGCGCCAAATTCCGCCATCGGCTGGGGCTGATCCGCCGAGATTGATCGTACATGAAGCGCCCAGCAGCGCTAGGCTAGCCCCGCCAATAATAATAGATAAATATTTAGGTAATTTGCCAGTCATAATAGAATATTTTTTCTGAAAGATTATAACGAAAATAATTATCGCGATTAATCAATCGTTGCCATTTATTAATAACCACCTCGCCGGCCATGGATTTAGAAATTTTATCGATCGAAGAACGTAAATTAGGCCATAGTAATCGATTGGTGATACCCTGTTGACGAAGTAAAATTTCGCGTAAAACTAACTCGGCGATCCGAAAATAAGTGGCTAAATCTTCTGGTACGGTGGGGTGGTTGACCGGCGGGGTAGATTGCAGCGAGACGATAATATTTGCCGCTTGCTGTTCGTCTTGTTCAAGGGCTTCGGCGTAGCCGGATAAGCGACGTAATAGTGATGGCCGACCAGCCGCTCGATCAACCAAATTCCGGCGTCGAGCTGGTGATAAATTTGGATAGGACTCGGTCAGAGCAGCTGATAAGATTGGGCCGGAAACCAAGTGCCAGCGGTAGAGATGAAATCTTGAACGAATCGTACCAATCATCCGTTCTGGATCGGAACAGGTGGCGATAATCGTTAAAGCGGGCGGCGGTTCTTCCAAAAATTTTAACATGGCGTTAGCCGCGCCCTCAGTTAAATTTTCAATTTCGTGTATGATTAACCAGCGCCGCTCTGGACCCATCACAGCGGTGTTAAATCTAGCCAATGTTTGACGGACGGTCTCAATCTGGATTTTTCCATCGTCATCATCGATTTGCAAAAATATAACATTCGGATGACGTTGTTCGGCAATTTGTCTACAACTGGCGCATTGCTGACAAGGGCGGTTGGCGGTAGACGGGCACAAATCGTGTTGGGCAATCCAGCGGGCAGCCCGCTTTTTTCCCAAATCCCGTGGTCCAACAAACAATAGATTGCGGGGTAATCTATTTTCTTGCCATCGCGACATCAAATGATCACGCAGTGGCTGGTGACCCAGAAATGGGGTTAGTCCAAAAAAATTTTCAGGCAATAGTCAATCTCCAAAAAAGCTTAAGATACTTTAACATAAATTTTACTTACGGTCAAGCGTCTGATCGAGTAATATCCGAGCCGTCTGGTCGGCCACGGTGGACCACTGAAACTGCCTCACCCGCTGATAGCCACGACTGATTAATTCTTGTCGAAGTGCTTGGTCATTATCAATTTTTAACATCGCTTGGGCAATCTCCGCGGGTTGGCCGTGATCGACGAATAGCGCTGCCGGACCGATTATTTCCGGTAAGCAAGTAGCCCGGGCGGCGATGACCGGTACCCCGGCGCTACAGGCTTCTAATGGTGGTCGACCAAACCCCTCATAATTTGATAAAAAAATGAATGCTCGGGCGCCCTTGAGAACCGGTTGGAGGACCTCCGGCGGCTGCCAGGTTAAACGATAAATTCCAGTGGTGGTAGTTGGGGTCGATAATTGTTTGGCCACATCCGACCAGCCAAACCCCGGACGTCCGATTAAAACCAAGGCCGTTGGTTGATGAACTAACTGACGATATAATTGATAACCGTAAATTAATTGCCCGATGTTTTTTTTAGCCTCTAAACGTCCGATATATAAAAAATACCGAGCCGGCAGGGCCAACTGCTGACGGACCCGGGTGATAATTGATTGGTCATAGTAATTAAATTCTTCCGGCTGAGCCACGCCCTGATAAGTGACTTCGATTTGATCGGGTCGAGCTTGTAACAAAGTTACTAATTCTTGCTTGGTAAATTCTGAGACGGTAATTATTTTACGACTGACTCGCAGAGCGTGTCGAACTGACCAACGGTGATAGTCGCGTTCCGAGGCGCTGTATCGACCAGCGGTAAATAACCGCACGGCCAAATTTATTAGCGGTCGAATCCACCCGATTTTTCGCTGGACGGACTTACGACTATAGAGTTCCGGCCACCGTTCAAAGGCAATATCATGAATTGTCGTATAGGTCCGCGGCGGGTGAATTAATGGAATCGTGTCAGCCGGCACAAATAGAATATCAGGCTGATGCCAAAATATTTCCCAGGCTAATCGTAGATGAGACCACAAGATACCTACCGGCCAAGTTAACACCCGAGCTTCAACATGGGCGCCCAGTTGTTGTAAACCTGGAGCTAGAGGCTCACGCGTATATAACCGAATTTGATGAGCCGAAAGTCGCGGGGCTAGTGCTCTGATGATTTCCCAAGCATACCATTCGGTTCCAGTTTTTTCGGGGATATTTGCCCGCGAAGCATCGATGCCGATAACCATTTACTTGGTGGCCAAAATACTTCGCTTGTAAGACTCCAAATTTTCCAGCGCAATGCCGGTGCCACGAGCTACGCATAACAGCGGTTCATCGGCGATATAGGCTGGCACCCCGATCGCTTGGGCCAGCAGTTTATCAATGTTGCGAAGCAGGGCTGAACCACCACTCAAAATCATCCCTTTATCCATCACGTCGGCTGATAATTCCGGCGGCGTTTCTTGAAGCACGTTCTTGATGGCTTGGATAATTCCACCCAATTCATTTTGAATCGCTTCGGTCACGTCATCCGAAACGATCGTCACGTTTTTGGGTAAGCCGGTGATCATGTCTCGGCCCCGAACTTCGGTCGTCAATTTTTCATCCATCAACATGGCGCTCCCAATGGAAATTTTTATATCTTCGGCCGTTCGTTCGCCAATCGCTAAACCATATTTTTTTCGAACATGTTCTTGAATTGCAAAATCAAATTTATTGCCACCGATCCGCACCGAATTATTAACCACGATGCCGCCCAGGCTAATGACCGCGATTTCCGAGGTACCGCCGCCAATATCAATAATCATATGTCCGGACGGAGAACCAATTGGAATATTTGCACCAATCGCCGCGGCGATTGGTTCCTTGATAATATAAGCCTCCCGGGCGCCCGCTGCCAGGCTAGCGTCAATCACCGCCCGGCGTTCAGTTGAGGTAATCCCACCGGGTACGGCAATCATCACCTCGGCTCGAATAAATCGCACGCCACCAAGAGCTTTGTTGATAAAGTATCGCAACATGGCCTCGGTGGTACGATAATCGGCGATGACACCGTCCTTTAAAGGCCGTGAAGCGACGATCGTATCGGGGGTCCGACCGATCATTTCCTTAGCTTCATCACCGACCGCCAAGACCTTCTTATCCAAAATCGACATGGCTACCACCGACGGTTCGTTTAGGACAATCCCTCGACCTGGCAAAAACACCAGCGTGTAAGTGGTGCCCAGATCAATCCCAATGCGTCGCGTGAATAAGGCCATGGTTTAGCGATAGGTTAATTGTATCAGCCGGTCTTGAGCCAACGGCCCGGAAAACGTCACCGCATCTTGGCTGAAATGAGCTTGGTTGTCAAGGCCAGTACTGAGCGTTGGTCGATGATCGGACGTAGTTATTTTTAGATTAATTGTCGGGGTAGCCAGGCCGGCTTGTTTCTGCCAGACCAGTTGATACTGCTTATCGCGCAACTGCTGGGCAACGCTGACGGGGAGTTTGTATCGCAAGCTGATGACACTAGTTTGACCAGGCTCAATAGATTTAAAGGCCCCGAAAACGGTTTTTCCTAATTCTTTACTAACCGTTACCGGGCCGGGTGTTTCGCTCCGTTCATGTAATTGCGCTCCGTCACTGGATAATAATTCGCTTTCATTCGGCACGTAAACGCGAAGATAAGTATTATACCGGGTTATTTTCCAGCTGGTACGCCAATCGAAAGAACCGGTATGTTGATAGATGATTTTTAATTGCGCTTCAGCGGTTTGATCTTTAATGCTGACATTATATTCATAGCTGCGTTTCACAACCGGATCAGTTTTTAAGCTGGCCAAATTGGCGTCAACAATTAACAAATAATCTTCCGCCGTAGTCGGTTTTATCGAACCGGCCCAGTTCTGGGTTTCGAGAATTGACTGCAATCCAGGATCATTCATATACAGCAGCATTTGTTTTTCGCTGAGTTGCTGACTTAGAACCAGGAATACATTTTTCCACTCAGCCACCGGGAGTTTTAGTAACCGATCAACCAATTCAGTGGTCAGCGGACCGATTATATCCTTGCGCTGATTCTCGGCTAAACCGGCTCGCAGAAAGCCCTGATCAACGTGGTACTGCAGCGTATCGATAAAATTATCCGCATTAAATTCGATCCCACTGACGGTAATCGACCCGACTAATTTCAGCAGCGCGGCAATGGTGGTCGGGGTGACCGCCAGGACTCCGTCAATATTCTTTTGCCCGCCTTCGCGTTGATATAAAGTCAGCGCTTGCCGGGCCGAGCTAGGAAAATCCGGGGACCAGTTAGCATCGCGAAAGTACCAGGCTTTGGCCTTTAAATATTTTTGCAGCGGTTCGGGTGGAGTTAACGGTGGCAGATTCTTCGCCCGATCATCTAAATTATAGCTGTTATCGGTTTTGAGTGAGACGATCTCTCCGGATGATACTTTCATCACACCGTAAGTCCCGATGAAACCGCCGGCCGGCCGAAGTTCACTGTTATTTTCCAGTAAAAATAAATAATTTTTGGGGTCCGGAAAACCCAGCACCGCGGGGATAACGTGCGTAGCTGGGATAGCTTGATCTAGCGCTTTAGTAATTAACGGAAATTGTTCCTTTAACGGGGTAATGACGTTCTGTAACGGCTTAATTAAGCCGTGACCAGGAATTTTATCCAGCTTAGCGGCGGCCTGATGAATCGCGGTTTGGGCTTGCTGTAAATCAGCTTGTTGCTCGCTCATGCCGGCTAGTAATTGACCTTTTTCTGCGGCGGAAATGGTGGCCAAACTTATTTGGCCGCGACTTTCGAAGGGTTTAAACAAATGCGTCACGAAGTCGACCAGGGAACTTAAAGCGGCGGCTGAATCTTGCCCCACCATGACCAAGTTCTTTCCGGCTTGATACTGTCGCCCAATATACGGCCACCATCGTAAACCGCCCATTTGATTGAGACCCCGATTGACCGTATTTAATTCCTGGCGCAATTCTTCAGTATGCTGTTTTGCCACTGAAAATTTCTGGTCGCTAAAATCGTCCGGTATTTGCCGAGCTAGCTGTTGCAATTCCTTAGCCGCCGCTATGACCGGACGAGCCTTGGTGTAATAATAAGCCCCCCACGCCAAACACCACACTATAATAACGACGATTACTAGGGCTAACCGCCGCCACCAGACCGCTCGCCACCAATGGCGTTGACGTTTTACTAGCGGGACTAGGTGAACGGTAATCGTCCGTTGACGACGAAATATTTTAATCATAAATGATGGGCCGGTTTAACCGCGCCGTAATACTTGGCGAAGTATTTTAAGCCGCTGATAATATGCACCCGCGTGGGATATGAAAATAAACCGGTTAAACCCGGGCTCTCGGCTGATAAACGGCGGTGATAATGAACCATCTCTGCGTCAGATACATACCAGACCTCCCAACCGCGCTGCCAAAAACGTCGACATAAATCAACATCCTCGAAATATAAAAAAAAGCGTTCGTCAAAAATACCAACCTGATCCAAGGCGACCCGACGAACCATTAAGCACGCACCCAACGCCCAGCCGATCGGTCGGGTGTTTTGATGATCCCAATCACTCATTAAATATGATCGCAGTATTTTTTTAGCCCACGGCAATTTTCCTAATGGCGTTCGTCGTAAGATCGGGATAATAAAATTTGGGAAACGATAGCATGATAATTGAGTCGTACCATCGGGGTTGATTAACTTAGGCGCGACAATTCCCGCCGTCGGATGGTTGACTAAATATTTATGCAATTGTTCAACAGCGCCGCGGAAGATAGCCACGTCGGTATTTAAAATCATGAGATATCGCCCGGTCGCCAGTCGCAGTCCTAAATTAGCGCCGGCCGCGAAGCCAACATTCGTTGGTGAGATCACGATTTTAATATCAGGAAATATTTCTTCGACCATGGCCACGCTGCCGTCTTTAGAATTATTATCGACCACGATAACTTCCGTGGCCATCGCCAAATTGCTCTCCTTAATGCCACGCAAACATTGCTTCAGTAGACCCTTGGTCTTGTAATTGAGAATAATGATGGTCAGTTCAGGCGGGGTGTTCATGGTGAAACCATTGATAACTAATTTCTAGAGCGGTGCGATGACTTTGTTGATTTAGCCATTGCGCTTTAATTCGGAACCGTGGCCATAGCTTCAAGGCCTGGGTAAATCCGCGTAATGCTGTCGGCTGACGACAGAGGAGGTAAATAAACTTTTTACATTCATACCATCCGATCCACCAGCCATCACGCCACCAAGTCGCTCGCTGTTCGTGTTTGGCATGGAGCAACCAGTGATTCCGATATGACAGCCGTGCTTGCCAGCTGGCCCGCTGGCGATAATGTCGGGCTAAGACTAAATTTCCCCGTTGCGACTGTCCCTGGATCGTCCGAAAATGATAAGCGATGTTATTGGCGTCGTAGTGCGCCAGCCAACCTAAGCGCTGTAGTCGCCAGGCCAAGTCAACGTCTTCTTTATAAGCGAAGATGTCTTCATCGTAATATTCGTGTTGGGCCGTAATACTCTCTAGCGCCCGGCGTCGCAATAGCACGCACGCGCCCGACAGTCCGAAGACTTGGCCAGACTGATTAAATTGTCCTCGATCTGGCTGACCACTGCCTCGATCATGGAAATGGCGGGCTCGATTACCGTCTAAACCGGCGCTGTCGATTATATCAGTTTTAACAATCTCCTTCAATTCGTCGGAACTGTAACTATATCGTAATAATTTACCGCCATAGCTGGCATAACTGGGGTGCTGCTGAAGAAACTGGACTCCACGGGAAAGCCAGTCTGGCGCCAGGTAAATATCTGGGTTGACCACTAACACATAGGGCGCAGTGGTGATCCGCAGCGCCTGATTGTGCGCCTGACTGAATCCCAGGTTACGAGTGTTTCTTAATAATGAAATGTGTGGTTGGTTTTCCTGGATCCAATCGACCGTGCCATCAACCGAGCCATTATCGACCACCATCACCGAGATGGGACGATGGGTTTGATGACGGAAAGATTCAAAACAACTGGGCAGATGCGTTAAACTATTCCAGCTGACCAGATGAATGTCGACGGCCGGCAATTCAGGGGTCATAGGCGTATAGGGTCGCCAACATTAACCAACCTAAACCAAGCGGATGATTGAGATAGGGGGTGGTTAAATTGATAACTAATAGACCAGCGATGCTTGGGATCCACCACCAGCTCCATTTTGTCGACCATAGTTTTTTTACCAACACGATCAGCCACCAGCCGACAAGCCCCAGCCCAACTAAACCCAGATCCAGCCACAAATCAAGGTAACCTAATTCAAAGGCAGTGGTTTGCCGCCAGCCGTTAATGCGCGGGTCGGTGCTAAAAAATTTAACCTCTGTGCCGAAACCTTGACCAATAATCGGATGGGTGGATATTGACCTCAATAGTGGCTGTATCTGATTTTTTCTGGCCGTGGCCGCCTGGTAGGTCGTATCCGATTGTAAGCGAGCGATCAGGGTATCACCGGTGCCACTACGGCCAACCGGTTTGAGAATATACGGCCAGTTAATCGCCCAATTCATCAGCATCCAGCTACTAACAATGATTGGTAAAATAATTAGTAATCGCCGGCTTGATTTCCAGCTTTTATTTCGCCAGATCATTACCACCAAAGCCAGTCCTAAGCCAATTAACCCCAGCCAAAAACTTCGCGATAAACTCACCATGGTGACCAGTCCGGCGGCGATGGCCGGCCAGATCCACCAGCGCTGGGTGGATGATTTTATTAATCCGCCAAGTAACAACCCGCCGAACAGGACACCGTAGACTTGACTTTGGAAAAAGACCCGGACCAAATTCCCAATGATGACCGTCACTTCGCCAATCCCGGTCTGCCTGATCCAACGGTACACTTCATGGCTGCCCGAAACGTGGTGCGTAAAAAGACTCAAAGTTAACCAACTTTTTATCGCCACTGCGGTCAGAGCGCTGGCCGCTAAGATAATTAATTCGTTCCGCCAATTAGTCCGTGATCTGATCGTTAACCACCAGACCGGTAGTAATAACAAATATAGCCAAGCATTAGCATCTGGCCAGATTAAGCCGACCCGATGGCCCATTAGCAAGGCGATAATGACCGACATACCTAACCAAATTATTAACCACCGCAGCGGCCGACTAATTGGTTGTAACCATCTTCGTAATTGACGCCGGTGATGCCACAACGTTAGACCCAGCAACACCGAGAACAACAACATCCGCACAGAAATTTTTACGTCCATAAATGTCCACCACAGTAAATAGCCCTTGCCACCAATAAACAACTCGAGAACCGTAGCGTAAGCTAACCAATCAGGCCGTCGCCAACCCACGACTATCGCCGTAACCGCGGTCAGCCAAAAAGCCAGAGCCATAAATTGCCAATGAAAAGCCGCCCACGAACATAACTCAAAACTGATCAAACCAGCTAAGACGTAGGTATATTGACGGGCTGGACTCATCGTGGTTTGAGCAGTGATTGAATCAGGGTTAACCCATAACTGATAGCCATGACTGGCCACAGCGACCAGGCTAACCATGGGTTCCAATATCGCCGGGCGTAACGCCATAAACTCCGCAGATACCAGACTTGTTTCCGAACACTGATCACCTGCGCGAAGATGGCGCCGCCCACGTGAATCAGGTTCGACCGTGGGTCATATCTGACCTGCCGGCCGGCCCGATGAATTCGTTGGCACAGATCCACATCATCAAACCAAATCCAATATTTCTCATCCCAACCGCCTAGTTTACGTATCAAATCAGTTGGCATGACAATGGCCGCGCCGGTCAGCTCGTCAACTTCGGCCGACGTTTGGGTGTTTACCAGGTGGGCTGCTAAATACCGACGCATGATCCGACTAGCCCGTAGAAAATGACGCAGTTTCAGGAGGGTGATAACCTGATCAGCCCAGCGCGGAAAAGTCCGGACGGATGGCTGATGACTAAGATCGGGATTCATCAACTGCGGACCGATCGCGCCGATATTTTGATCTGATTTTAATTCTGTCATTAAGTGTTGAAACGGTTCATTGATTAATTTCGTATCCGGATTTAAAAATGCGACGTAGTTGGCCTGAGCCAGTGCTAACCCCTGGTTGTTAGCGGTCGCAAAACCAGCGTTCTGGCTATTCCGGATCAATCGCACCATCGGAAAGGTTGCCGATATCATTCCGACCGTTCCATCCGTTGAGGCGTTATCAACGACAATAATTTCGTGCGGGTAAGACAACCACCTGGCCATTGAAGCCAGACAGGTAGACAACAATTCGCGGCCATTCCAGCTGACAATAATGATGCTTAGCTCAGGCCGTGATGACATGAGTTTTCACCATACCAAAATTTACTCCCGCCGGCAAGGGTTTAGAGTCGATGTTTGTGACGGATAATTTCTTCGGCCTGGCGGTATTTGGCAATAGTCGAATTGCCCAGACCCCGACCGATCAGCGGTAAACGATAGACTAGGCGAGGTAGCCAGTAACTTGATATTTGATTGACCGACCGCGATGATTTTAGGGCTCGTTGTTGGACCCTAAATAACTGTCGCGGGATCCATATTCCGGGTTGTTGACGAGCCGCTAATGTGAGCCATAAATCCCAATCTTGAAATTTTTTTAGGGTCTGATCGAAACCCGTGAATAGCCCGCGCCTGATCAGGCTAGAGGTATGAATATAATTTCGTTGCCGCAATTTATCGGGACTATATTCAAATAGATGAAAGCCTTTCGGCCCGAATTTAAAATTGCTGTAAGCAAAAGCCGCATCCGGATGCGTTACTAAAACCGCGACCATAGTCGTTAACATATCCGGTTCGAGCGATGTGTCGGCGTCAATAAAGAGCAGGAACTCACCCCGGGCCTGAGCGGCGCCGGTATTACGGGCGGCGGCGGCGCCCCGGTTTGGCTGTCTGATTATACGTAATCTGGTTCGCCAGGTAGCCAACGCCTGTTCCAGCTGATCGGTTGAGCCATCGTCCACAATAATCACCTCTAAGTTTGGCCAAGTTTGCGAATAAATATCCGTTAAAGTCCGACCGATGGTGGCGGCTGATTGATAAGCGGGAATAATAATTGAAACTAATGGTTTCGGTTCAATGGCAAGCGGCTGCCAAGCTAAATTAAAGCGCTGATTGCGAACCTGAGCGGAGAATTCCCCGATAATTAGGTCTTGACCAGCCCGGCCATATTGTTGTGCCAGCTGGCGATTGGCCAACAGTTTTTTTATGGCCGCGGCTATTTCTTCGACTGAATCCGGTGAGACTAATAAACCTGTTTTATTATTTATCACCACGTCGGGTATACCTCCGGTTCGACTGGCGACAATTGGTAAACCATAAGCCGCAGCTTCGAGGAAAAATATTCCCAACCCCTCGACGTCACTCCCCTGCGCTAGGACGAGCGGAACCATGACCGCCACCGTCGCCGTCGAGAGCAATTGATATTTTTGTTGATCAGTGACTTGACCATGTATATTGACGTGCGATTCAAGCGCCAGTTCCTTAATAACATTTTTAATGACCGCCAGTTGCGGGCCGGTGCCGATAAGATCGTAGCCTAGATTAGGATAATCCGAAGCAATTAGCTTAATCGCCCTAATGACGTTAATCACGTTTTTACGCGGTACCAAGCGACAGATCGTGATCACCCGACCAGTTACTTTTGGCGTCAGCGAATGATTAATAATTATCTTATTTACAGCTGGATGAGTTCTAATAATCCGGCTCCAAGGAATACTATGACGATGTACTTCTCGACCGGTAAAATTACTATTTACTCCGATAAACTGAGCTCGTCGTAAGGTACTGGAGATATAAAATCGGCGGCCCGGTCGTCGCTGTTCACTTAGGATATCTTGGCCATGCACCAAGATGGCGTAACGGTAACCGCAGTAACTTAAAATCCAGGCCGCCGTGACCGCCGCACTGTAATGGCCAAAGACCGTCAGCCGGTAATGACCCCGTTGACGCCAGAGCCATGGTATCAGCCAGGCCCACGATGGCCAACCGCGGCCGCTGAACAATGACCGGCGGATTACCTGATATGGTTGTTGACGATCGAACTCTGCCTGTCCTGGTTGAGGTTTAGTGACCACGGTAACGGCCGGACCGACCGATTCTAAAATAGTCCCCAGGGCGTGCTGAATGCCCCCATGATCAGGCAGAAAAAATTCAGTCAATAATAGCAGCCGACGTTCCATGCCTAGCGGAATCGTTGTAAAACCTGCTTTAGATCGTTAACTTTGACGATCCGGAAACTAAATATTACCAGTAGATAAAAAACCGCCATGACGGCGGCCGCTAAAATAATTCTGATTAACGTCGGCTCAGCGGGAATTACCAGCGCGCCAATCACGCCCATGGCCAGACTAGCGACAATAATTTTACTGATCATTATAAACAGTTCCCGCCAGGGTAAGGTGACAATCCGTCGTGCCGCAAACAGTCCGAGACTGACTAATAAGATTGAAGAAATAGTGGAATTTATGGCCACGACCTTGTAAGAATATAACTGAATAAAAATTATGTTTAAGGCTAAATTGAATAACATCGCAATTCCAATATTGACCGTGTTGCGAGTTTGTTTGTTAGCGGCGTTAAGTAAATAACCAACCGGGAAGTTTAAAAAGATAAACGGCAGGCCAATCACTAATATGCGCAACGGCCAGACCGCTTCCAGCCAGACCCTGGTCCAGCCGATTAAAACAATGTCCTTCGCTAGCACAAATAACGCCACGCTGACCGGCAGACTGATGACCATTAAGTATTTTACCGAATTACGAAAGATATTAACCAGCCGGTCGTGCTGTTGGACAAAAGCCGCGCTCATGGCGGGATATACGGCGGCGACTAATGCAGCCGGTAAAATTTGAAAGGCCGCCATAATTTTAAAACCCAAACCGTAGATACCCACCGCTCGACGACCACTGAAAATACTGAGTAAGATATTATCACTACTGCTGTATATTGCCACAAATAATCCAGCCAGCCCGAAGGGTAGGGCTGTCAGCAACATCGGTCGTAAGCGGACCCACGACCAGGTTGGCCGCCAAGTTATGCCCCGCCGCCATAAATGAAAAGTCGCATAAAGTAAATTAGCGGTACTACCGGCAAAAACGGCGATGATGGTGATAACCGGTGGCAGGCCTAATACCAGGCCAGTGATACCGACGATCATGACCATCACCCGATGCAGCAAGGTGCCGATTGATTCATATTCGAGTCGCTGTATTCCGCGTAGATAACCATAGGAAGTTAAGGTCAATGAATCGATCACCATAATAGCAGCCGCCCATTTCAGAAAAATTAGGTCGGGATGGCTCCGACCAAAGGCGTCCAACACGGCGATGGTCCCGAACAACGCCGCCACGACCACCAGGGCCATAGTTAACTTGAAAGTCAAAATCTGACGCAATTGCCAGACGCCCGCCTGTGCGTCACGCGCCGTCTGACGGATGAAGGCTTGGGTTAATCCAAAATCAAGAAAAATTGAAAACAGCGCCACGAAGGACAGGGCACTAAGATAATCCCCACTGATGCTGATGCCTAATAACCGAAACAGGATTAGGGCATAAAGAAACGACAATACTTTCTGACCGATCAGGGCGCCGGTCAAATAAGTCGTATTGCGCGCGACGGTGGTGCCGTTAGATTGTCCGGTCACCTCGGCCATGGCCACAAGGTTAGCGTTTTTGCCACTGGGGCGCCCGGCGGGCGCGCTTTAGACCGTATTTCTTGCGTTCTTTAACCCGCGGATCGCGGTGCAATAGACCGGCTCGTTTAAGCGGAATGCGCTGGTCAGCATCTTGCTGGACTAACGCGCGGGCTATCCCTAGCCGGACCGCTTCGGCTTGTCCCTGCTTACCTCCACCAGCCACCTTGGCGCTGACTCGACCGCGTTGGATCTGGTTAACTACAACCAACGGTTGTTGGACGATTGTTTGCAGTTCAAAGGTCGGAAAATATTCACCAGCTGGTTTACTGTTAACGTAAATTTCTCCTTGGCCATCAGCAAAAAGGCGGACCCGGGCAACTGCTTCTTTACGCCGCCCGACCGCGAAAATATAGGTTCGTTTAACGGTCGATTTGGCTTCACCCGTGACTAGAATTTCCGGACTAACCGTTTTGGAGCTCGGGCGTTTTCGCGCTGGTGCCTTCCGATGGGGCGAGGCCTTAGGGGTTCGTTTTTTAGGATGTGTCGATGTTTTTACCATAAATATTTAGGTCGACTCAATTCGTAAATGTTTCAATAGCCGATCGCGTAAACGATTTGTCGGGAGCATCCGCCGAACAGCCTGACGTAAGACCCAGTCGGGTTTAGACGACATGACTTCGGCCAGGCGGGTACTTTTTAAGCCACCGGGGTAGCCAGAAAAATGATAATACATTTTTTGTTCTATCTTCCGGCCGGAAACTTTCATCTGATCAACGTGGGTCACTATTACCGTCACTTCCGCTAGGCGGTCCGGTCGATAGCTGGGCAGATGTTTGCCACGTAAGGTCATGGCAATTTGGCTAGCCAGCCGACCCAATATTTTTCCTTGCGCATCAATGGTAACGGTACTCATAAACTAAGTTACAAATTCAACTAAGCATTGTTCCGCTCCATCGCCGTTACGCCGCTGCATTTTTATTAGCCGCACATACCCACCCGTCCGAGCCCGAAAACGAGGTCCAAGGGTGTCGATTAATTTAGTGGTGGCCAGCTGATCAGCTAACATGCTAAAAATATAACGACGTTGCGTGATCGATGATTTTTTAGCGTGAGTTACTAATCGTTCCACCAACGATCGAACGGCGCGGGCTTTGGCCGGGGTCGTCCGCAATCGTTCGGTGGTAATTAAGGAAATTGCCAGCTGACGCAGTAACCGCCGGCGTTGACTGCTGTTACGATCGAGGGTGATCTTGTGTTTGCGGTGACGCACAATTATTCTCCCTCTGATTCAGTCTTCTTTTTAATGGTTCTTTTTTTTGGTTTGGCCGTCACGGTTGAGTTGGTGGCTTCTGCTTCAGCCGCACTAGCGGTAATTTGGTCGAGCGTGAATTGGAAATGATCAACCATTATCAAGGCGCTCTGACGCAGGGCTTCGTCCGGCGAAATGGTTCCGTCGGTGGTAATTTCCAGAATTAACTTATCGTAGTTAGTAATTTGCTCGACCCGGACGTGTTCAGTGGTAAAATTAACGTTTTTAACTGGGGTGTAGATCGCGTCAACTGCGATGGTGCCGATCTCCAGCCTTTCTTTTTCGCGATTTTCAACCGGGACATAACCGCGGCCGCGTTGGACGGTCAATTCCAAATCAATATTGGCTGCTTTATCAGTTAAAGTAGCGACGACCTGTTCGGGATTAACGACCTCCGCGCCGGCATTTGGTTGGATATCCCCCGCCGTGACTGAGCTCGCGCCAGTGGCTTTTAATATCAGTACGACCGGTTCATCCTGATGCTGACGCAGACGAATTTGTTTAATGTTCAGCAGAATATCGACCACATCCTCCTTCACATACGGTAATGAGGAAAATTCATGAGTTACGCCATTAACTTTGACATGGGTAATAGCCGCCCCGGGTAAGGACGATAATAGTACTCGGCGCAAGGCGTTGCCGATAGTCGTGCCGTAGCCGGGATATAACGGTTCAATCGCGAAGACCGCGTGCGGTCCTTTGCCATCGATTTTAGTAAGAGTTTTGGGGAGTGGAAAATCGTCCATAATTCGGGCTGTCAAGAATTAATAAATTTTAACGTGAGTAATACTCAATAATTAACTGCGGTTTAATCGACTGTTCCAGGTCGGCCTGACCGGGTAAACTCAGTATTTTACCAATCAAGGTGATCTTATCAAGCTGGATCCAACTGACTACTTCTTTATTTTCCAGTGATTTAGCTAGATCGATAAAAATCTTTTTTTGAGCGCTTTGGGGCCGGAGTTGAATCACGTCACCGGGGCGAACTCGAAAGGATGGAATATCGACTAAATGCTGATTGACGAAAATATGGCCGTGGCCAACCAACTGACGGGCTTGCGCCCGCGAGATCGCAAAACCTAGTCGATAAACCACATTATCCAGACGCCGTTCGAGTATTTGCAGTAAAATTTCACCGGTATCGCCGGTTTGCCGCAATGCTTCAGTGTAATATTTCCGAAATTGTCGTTCCAATAAACCGTAAATAATTCGGGCTTTTTGCTTTTCCCGTAACTGTAACCCATAACCAGATAAACGGGGTGGTTTAGCCGGTCCATGCTGACCGGGTGGATAGCCACGTCGTTGCAGTACCTTGGCTTCTTTGGCTGTAAATAATAATGGTTGCCCATACCGCCGACTACGTTTCATTTTCGGGCCAAGGTAACGGGCCATATTAAACTCGCCTCACTTTCGGCGGGCGCGGGCCGTTATGCGGAATCGGGGTTTTATCCTTGATCGAACCGATAGTTAAACCCTGCGCGCCGAGCGCGCGAATCGCCCCTTCTCGCCCGAGACCTACCCCGATGACAATCACATCAACCTGTTTTAAGCCCATCTGTTTCGCTCGTTCCACCACATCGCGAACTATTATTCCGGCCGCGTATGGGGTGCTCTTTTTCGGTCCACGAAATCCGACTTTCCCGGCTGAAGACCAGGCCAGCACGTTACCATTTTGATCAGTGATAGTTACAATGGTGTTATTATAAGTGGCTTGAATATGCGCTTGACCGTGCAATACAAACTTCTTTTTTTTCTTAGCCTGACCCTTGGTTTCCGTAACCGGGACGGTGGCAACCGGAGCCGCTTCGACCGTTGGTTCGTTCGAGTCAGTAGTGGTTGGCTTTTTTTCGTCGTTTGAATCCATAAATTAGGTCTTTTCTGCCGCTGGCCGTCGGCCTGAACCCATTGTTCGCCGGACATTGCCGCGCACCGTTCGCGAATTAGTCTTGGTCCGCTGACCGCGGACCGGTAAATTTCTGCTGTGACGAACGCCACGGTAGGCGCCAATTTCTTTCAACCGCTTGATATTCAATAACACTTCGCGTTTTAAATCGCCTTCAACTTTAAACTGGCGTTCGATCTGCTCGCGAATTTTAGCGATCTGCGATTCGGTTATTTCAGTAACCCGCAGTTGCGGCTCAACTTTTGACTGCCCGAGAATTAGACGAGCCCGAGTTCGACCGATCCCATAAATGTAGGTCAGGGCGATATTAATCGGTTTGTTGGCCGGGAGAGTGACGCCGGCGATACGGACGACAGCCATCCGGTTAGACGGTTACTTGGAAAAGTTGGTGGGTTTGGGGAGACATAATTTAGATTGGCTAGGTCCGACTAACAAGACTATTAGCCCTGACGTTGTTTGTGCTTAGGATTAGTCGGGCAAACCACGAATAATCGTTTACCGCGACGAACGACGTGGCAATTCTTGCAAATTGGTTTGACCGACGAACGCACTTTCATAATCTGTACACGATTCGACCTTTAGTTAAATCATAAGGTGATATCTCGATACTGACCCGGTCACCAGGAATAATTTTCATCCGGTGCAATCTCATTTTGCCAGACAAATGAGCTAAAATTATATGTCCGTTTTCCAGTTCCACCCGGAACATTGTGGCCGGCAATAGCTCGGTCACTAGACCAGTTAGAATTAAAAATCCTTTATCTTGTTTCGATTCTGGTTTGGGTTGGATCGCTGCTTTTCTTTTTTGGTGCATGAATAAAAGTTAGTCGAGGCTGTCTCGGCAGGCAGAAATTTCCGCTAATCTTTCAACAATTCTGCCCGAGATCGTGATGACTGTAATGTATTGTGGAATGAGTATACTATAACGCCTTAGTGCTGTCAACGCTGACTTATTCCTGATAATTGTTGAATATTATTTCTTGACTCGTCCGCGTTTAACATGTTCGGTCACGGTTTCCCGTGGATTTCGTCGAACATATTTCTTCGACACGAACTTACCGCTATAGGCGCTGCGGTAGACCGGTTTTGTGGTTTTACGCTTCATAATTTAATTATACTACTTGATCAAAATGAGAGGCAAATAAGGCAGCTATTCCGATGATTAATTTTAACTATTTAACCGACTGTAATCGCTTTTATCCGTCTTAAGCCAGCTCCGACCGACTGGTCGGCGGTTATTTTCAACTGACCAATCTGGCCAGTATGTTCAACGTGCGGGCCATCACACAATTCTTTAGAAAAATCACCGGCGCTGTAGACTTTGACCTCGGCCCCATACTTATTTTTGAAAAACGCTAGCGCGCCGCTGTCAATGGCCGGTTGGTAGGGCATCATTTTCCAGGTCACTGGTAAATCAGCCTGGATTTTTTCGTTAACCAGATCCTCCACCTGTTGTCTCTCCGCGGGCGTTAACTTTCGGTCAAAAGTGAAGTCAAAACGCAATCTTTCATCATTGATATCTGAACCATTTTGACCGACGGTCGGGCCTAATATTTTCCGGAGGGCGGCCTGTAATAAATGTGTGGCGGTATGCAGACGGGTTATTTTCCAGGCCGTAGCTGGATCCAAGCCCATCGTAGCTGGACCGTGTCCAAGCCCGTGCCCACCAAATTTCTGCGGCGCGCCCGCCCGGGAAATTTCCTGATGACCAATTATTAGTTTCTCAACTTCATTCTTATTAAAATTGAATCCTAGTCGTTCCAGTCGATCCAGCGAAATGCCGTGCGTCGAGTATAAAGAGAAAGCCTCCGCCGCCGAAAGTTGTAAATGTGAAAAACCTTGTTGGTCCGCGGTGCCTTCGGCTTTTTTATTTCGTCGAATTTTACTAATTAAGGTGGCCACGTCTAAATCAAGTACTTTTCGGTATTGTTGAAGTTCATCGTTTAAAGCCGTGATGATATTATCCTGTTGTTTTTTTAATTCCGGATATGATTGCCCAAATTGAGCCACGATGCTGGTTACTAAATCCGTGAAGCTTATCTCAGAAATCAAAAACTGATCGGCGGCCCGTCGAACGATCCGGCGTAAAATATAGCCCTGGTCTTTATTAGAAAATCTGACTCCGTCAGCCAGTAAAAAACAGGCGCCGCGAATATGATCGGCCACAATCCGTTGACGACGGGCATTTATTTCATCCTGCCCAACATCACCGAAACCCGGCATTTTTGCGACTACGGCCATAAGTGGTTGATAAATATCGGTGGCAAATAGATGCGCTAGTCCTTGCACCGCCATGCTTAAGCGTTCTAAGCCCATACCGGTGTCGATATTTTTTTGCGGGAGCGGATGTAGTTTATTTTGATCGTCTTGATAGAACTCGGTAAAGACTAGATTCCAAATTTCTACAAAATTACCACTTTGATCGCCGGGCTGGCCACCACGAGCGGGATCTATTTGCCAATATATTTCCGAGCAAGGGCCACAACTACCACTTTTACCCGGCGGGCCCCAAAAATTATCATCCCGACCGAGGGCGATCAGGTGTTCGGGTGGGACTAATTGACGCCATTTCTTTTCCGACTCATTATCGCGGGGAATTTCTTTATCACCAGCGAAAACACTAACCCATAACCGAGCCGGTGGTAACTTCATGGCGACAGTCAAGAATTCCCAGGCTAAGTTGATTGCTTCCTGCTTCCAATAATCACCGAAGGAAAAATTACCTAACATTTCAAAAAATGTCAGGTGGGTTAAATCCCCTACTTGATCGATATCTGATGTTCGAAATGACTTTTGAATGGTCGCCACCCGCTTCGTTCCGAAATGCTTAAGCGGATCTTTGTCACCCAAGAAATATGGTTTAAATTGCTGCATCCCGGCCGTGGTCAATAACACGCTGGGATCGTTATCCGGGATGAGTGATGAGGATGGCAGGGCTTGATGTCCGTGGTCGCTAAAAAACTTTATAAATTTCTGGCGGATCTGAGACGACTTCATAACTGGGAGTATACGGACAATCAGTCTTAACTTCAAGCGTCAACTCGATCAATAACCGCACTGCCGAAGCACTCATCGCCCTGATAGAACACCGCGTACTGACCAGGTGTGACTGCTCGTTGCGGACTTTGGCAGCTGACTCGTAGTTTGTCACCGGCTGACCACAACGTCACCGGCACGTCGGATTGGCGATAGCGCAGTTTAGCCGTGCCAGTCCATGGAAGCGAGACAGCCATGGTAATCCAGTGGGGTTCTGACACGAGAAAATCTTTGGTTTCGAGATCCGCCGGTTGATCGGCCGGTGCCACAATCAAGGTGTTATCAATAACGCGCTTAGTTGACACGTATAGGGGTTGCCCTGATTTTACTAGGGTCGCCAATTTTTTCTGATCAAGATCACCTCCAAATCCATGGCGTTGTCCGATGGTATAAAACTGTAACCCGTGGTGTCGACCGATTTTTTGACCGTTCGGTAACACAATCGGACCGGGATTCCAGTTGATGTATTTCGATAAAAACTCGACCATTTTCTTTTCACCGATAAAGCAGATGCCGGTACTATCTGGCCGGTCCCAGTTTGGCAGTTTAGCATCTTTGGCGATCCGGCGGACTTGTCCTTTCTTTAGGTCGCCGAGGGGAAATAGTGTTTGGCGTAGCGCTCGGCTGCTGACGGCTGACAGGAAATACGACTGGTCCTTGTCATTATCCAACGCTTTAAACAATTTTCCATCTTTGGTCCGAGCGTAATGTCCGGTGGCAATCAAGGGTGCAAGTTTCAGTGCCCGTTCTAAAAACAGCGAAAACTTGATTTCGCGATTACACAGGATATCTGGATTTGGCGTTCGACCCTGTTGATACTCATGCAACATCACTTTAAATACTCGATCACGATATTCTGTTTCAAAATTCCATGTTTCGAGAGGAATCTTTAAATGTTCGGCCACGCCCATCGCACTGTCTAAATCCTCGGCCCACGGGCACGGCCCGCCAAAATCATTTTCCGACCAGTTTTTCATAAACACCCCACGAACTTGCCAATCTTGCTGCTGTAATAACCAAGCCGCGACCGCACTATCAACGCCGCCAGATAAACCAACCACAATGTTTTTCTGTGGTTTCATCAGCGCGCAATTCTAGTAAACGAATTCACCTTGATTATGGCCGGCGCTTTAAGACGGTTAAATCATTTTGCTGGGCTAATATCTCCCAGGCTTGGTCAGTTCGGAGTTTATTGATCGCGGCGCTGACTTCAGCTTGAGTGGCTACCACTGGGGTGGCGTGATCCTCCAACACAACGATATACTCGGCCGGCTCGACGCCGAGTGGAAAACTATATAGATATTCCCGCCGGGCAAAATGTGAGCCAACATTATTTGTGACACTAATTCGTGCCGACGGCGGAATTATTTTCGCCCACTCCATTATTGACGCCGCGTAGACGTTGCGCCAACGCACAACTTTGGTGTGATCATGTTTAGCGCCAGGGAGTGGTCCAAATGCCCAGGCGCTGACGCCCGCCCAAATAATAATCCAGCTTCCTAGCCCACCAATAATTAGACGCCGCGGCCAACGTTTAATTATCCAGACGGCACTAGCCATCGCTCCGATTATCAACCATGGCGTCAAGCCGCTAGTGTAATGCGAATAAATTAAATGTTGGGCTGGTTTTAAACTTAAGGCATTGATCAGGTAATCTGGTCCGGCTCCGAGTGTCCAGGGACTAGCCCAGTTTAGTAACCCATACGGCGCTGACAGTTGCCAGCCATAGATCAGGTTTTGTTTAGCCAGCCCGGTCTTAATAAAAGTGAGCGGATGCGACACCGAGCTTTTTATTATTTCAATGGCGGTTGAGCCAAAAGGGGTTTGGTAAATTTCCTGATGATTAACGCTCTGTGGCTGTGATAATGGCAGCACTACTAATAAAATTATGGCCGTCCAAGCTAAAATTCCTGCTAACCAAATCAGGGCTAACTGGCGGTGAGGTTTCCATAACCACACCACAAAAGGTATCAACAATAACGCGCTCTGCTCTTTCGTGATGGCAACCAGTAATCCTAAGACAACCATTAATATCCACCGCTTATTAAGCGCCGCCCACAACGTCCACAATATCAATGGCACCGCAAAGGTGATCGCATGCAAATCAAAAATTACTGACCATTGTAACCCTGGATTGATTAGATAAACCACCACCCACCCAACTCCCCACCAGGGCGAGCTAAACCATTTTTTGGCAATCAACCAAACAGCAACTGCCCCAGAGACGACTGCTAGAACCTGCAACAATAGCAGGGTTTCGGTCCGTGGTATTACAGCATAAAAAGGAACCAGGGCTAACAAGAAAAAATCAGCGTGAAATGATAACCGACTAACCTGGGTGGTGCCATATGGGTCGGTCATGGTAAAAAATCGTCCCTGACTGGTGTTCCAAATTACCTGCTCCATGTTACCAAGATCGAATCGGGCGGAATTAGTTTTAGCGTGACGGCCGATGGTAAACCAGGAAAAATAGGCCGCCCACAGGACGGTTAACGCTAAGACGATAATTAACGGCCAGCGCTTCATGACCGACGATGACTAATGATCATGACCAAACCGAGAAATACCAGCTCACTAACGACCAGCCACAACCGACTGGTGACGGCCACCAAGCTACCCACCCCGACCGACACCCAATGGCTAATTAAGCCCACAAAGCCGACTTCCCGGACACCCAGACCCATCGGCGTGACGATGCTGATATAGCCGATCAACCAAGCCGCCACGCTGACCCAGATTAATGGCCAGAGGTTAACCCAGGGAACAGCGGCACCGAAAGCCAAGTACACGAACGCGCTGCCTAAGCCAAATATCAACCAGCCCAATAGATACCAAGCCATAATCATGGCCATGTCCGACGGTTGAATATTCGGCACTGGTTCATGGGGCCGAAGTTTGCGCCATATTAATGGAATAAAACGCGGTAAGATAAAAATAGTTACCCCCGCAATCAGCGGTATTCCTAACAACCAGATCAGCTGCCAGGCCACAATACAGCTGATGGTCATAGCACTAGTAACTAAACCGACGGCTTCAATCAGCAGGGTCTGCAGGGCAGCCCCACGGTTAGTGCCACCTTCACGCAAACCGCGATAACGGGCGGCAAATGACCAGATATTGCCGGGAATGTAGCGTAATAACTCGCTAATCGCCCACATTCTTAAACTGACGTGTCGAGCCTGTTCGTAACCTAAACGGGCGCTAATCCATTCCCACGCCCGGTAACGAAGTAAATACCAGAATTGCCAAACGACTAAAGCTAAAATTAGCCAGGCGAATTGTAAATTATTTAGATGATCCCAAATCGTTCGATCAAGTTGCCATAACCAGCGCCCAACAAAAACCAGCGCGCCGAGGCTAAGCAGCCATCCCAGCCAGCGCCAATGTTTTAAACTGAAGCGCGAATGATAGTCCACGGAAAAGCTCCCGTCACTAGCTCTGGGGCGACAGTGGTTTTAACAAAATCTTCAAAAGCGCGTCGTGACCAAAGATTGAGGTGCTCGGGGTGATTACCCAGTCGCCGCAAATGACGTCCCCGCGCTAAATTACTCAGACGAAACCACGGTTCGTTTGGCACGGACAATAATAAATATCTTTGGGCCACGCGATGAAGCTCATCTAGGGCCACCTGCGGTCGATCCAGATGTTCCAATACCTCGCTGGCAATAACCACGTCCCAGGAACGATCGGCTAAATCGAGTCGGTAAGCATCGCCGTGTTCAAGAACTAAATGCGGGAACAGTTGCCGACCAGCCACCAGGGCTGATCGATTATTATCTATGCCCATTAAGCGGCAATCGGGAAATCGCCGGGCCAGGACATTTAACAAAAATCCTTCGCCGCAGCCGACTTCTAAAATTGACTGGGGTTTGACTGCCGTTAAATTACTTATGAGCTTATTTTGAAATCGCCGGATTAACCATTGCTGGACCGGATTATTGTTTTCAAATTTCTGCTGGTTGGTGGTGATCATTTTTTAGCCCGGGAATTCGTCTGGAGAATCAAATCTCCGAGCAAACCGGTAAATAATAGTTGCAGACCAACCAAACAAAACAGCACACCGAATATTAATAATGGCCGATTGCCAATGGCCATGCCCATGAAGTGTTGGGCCGTTAAATAACCCAACATGATTAGACCGATCAGAAATAACAGCGCGCCCCACCGACCAAAAAAATGCAGTGGTCGCCAACGATATTTGGTGATCATTAATAAACTAATTAAATCGAACAAACCGCTCAGACGCAAACCATATTTCGATACACCCCACTGCCGGGCGTGGTGCTGAACCGGTATTTCCGTGGCCTTCCAGCCTTGGGCGACGGCCAACAATGGGATGAACCGATATAAATCCCCATATAAATCTAAACTGTCAACTACTTCTCGACGATAGGCCTTTAGACCACAGTTAAGATCCCGGAAATTAGTGCCCATGATCCGGTTCGCAATGCCATTAAAAACCCGCGATGATATAAGCTTAACCAGCGGATCCTTACGTTTTTGTTTCCAACCTCCGACTAAATCAACATCTTGTTCGCTCATGGTGCGAAGCAGGTTCGGGATTTCGTCCGGATCATCTTGCAAGTCAGCATCAATCGTGATGATCTGGTCGCCAGTGACTGCCTTAAATCCAGCCATCAAGGCGGCCGATTTACCGCGATTTCTTCGTAAGGCAACTAAACGAATCCGCGGTTCGGTTTGATGGAATCGCTCCACAATTTTATTGGTCTGATCGGTACTGCCGTCACTGACTATGACCACTTCCCAATCCGGATATGACTGCAAAACCGTCCGGAGACGGTCCCATAAATGCGGCAAACTTTCTGCTTCGTTATAGGCCGGGACGACCACGCTGACACGCGACATAGACTCGCCGATTATAGCAGACTGCCCTAACCAGGTAAATGCCTACGACCAGCGAACGACATCGCCGGGTTTAAGCGAGGTGGGGTTTGGTGGCGGATTAGAATGTTGGGGGGGTGAATTTTGTGGCGGTGGCGCCGGTGGAGGTTGAGGTGGTCGCGCTTGACGCGGCGGCGGACGGCGGTGTCGGTGTTGATCATCAGGTCGCCGTCGATCTGTTCGATGTTCTTGATGCTGGAGAGCGGCCGCCAAGGAAATTGGTTGAGGGATTTCCACCACGATCGGTTCCCGCTCGACTACTACCGGTTCCGACTTAGTGGCTGGCTCAACTTGAGCTGATTGGTTCGCCAGCGAAACGTTAGATGGCGGTGGGCTGCTGGCTAATGGGATATCTCGTCGTGGTTCAGACGGACGTTCCTCGCGAGCGGCCTCTTTAGTAGCCGATTCTAGCGCCCCGCTCCAGCGCGAAATTTTTTCCTCCACTACCTGACGTGGCCGGGCGTAGCGTTCCCGCGAGACCTTAATGACACTGTCCTGCAAATTATCGGCATTCGATATCGGCAGCATCCCGGCGGCTGAAAAAGGTTCCGAGGCCACGCCGTCAATCATTAATTTTAGGTACATATCGTACTTGGTTAAATTGACCAAGTCCGTTTCCGTAAAGACTGGGAAAAATTCTTTAGCTAAAAATTCAGCATCAGCCGCTCCGACGCGAAAACAAATGATTGTGCCGACGTTGCCGAATACGGCCGCTTGAACTTTTTCGTCCAGTTGCTCGATGTATTGGTGGGCGATAATTAGGTCGAGTCGGTATTTTCTAGCTTCGGATAAAATATTGGCGAATGACTCGGTGGCAAAAGTCTGGAATTCATCGACAAACAGGTAAAAATCGCGCCGTTCTGTTTCCGGAATGTCAATCCGGCTCATGGCAGCCAACTGCAACTTGGTAATCATCATGGCTCCTAATAGGGCCGCGTTATCCTCACCAATCCGCCCTTTCGCGAAATTAAGTAATAAAATTTTACCCGAGTCCATAATTTCCCGGATATCGATGGTGGATTTTGACTGGCCAACAATGTTACGGATAATCGAACTAGACAGAAATTGACCAATTTTATTTTGAATCGGCGAAACAGCCTCGGTCCGAAACTGGTTGGCGTACGAGTTAAATTCATCGCGCCAGAAAGCTTTAACAATCGGATCGGTTAATTGATCAACCACCTTGCGACGGTACTCTTTATCAACTAACATCCGGGTGACACCCAATAAAGTCGATCCCGGATATTCAATTAAGGCTAAAATGGTATTGCGTAAGATGTATTCCAATCGTGGTCCCCAGGAATCGACCCAAATTTTTTTAAAGACGGCGATTAACCCCGAGGCGACTAAGTGGCGGTGGGTCGGATCGACCGCTTCCAGAATATTAAACGCGACCGGGTAATCGACATCGGCCGGATTGATGTAAACGACGTCATTAATCCGGTAGGATGGAATAAAACGAATAATTTTTTCGACGGTATCGCCGTGCGGATCGACTAGCGCTAGGCCACGCCCGGATCTGATATCCTGAATGACCATGTTTTCTAGCAGGGTCGACTTACCCATGCCAGTTTTTCCTATGACGTACATATGACGACGGCGATCATCAGTTTTTATACCAAACGGCCGGAGAGAATTCCGGAAATTGGTCTTAGCAAAGACGGTGACGTCTGATGGTGTGGTGTCTGGTTCCATCGCTTAACTGATGGGTAAATTAACCGGCGGGCCACCGCGGGTTGACGCCCCGTGGCCGGCTGGTACTACGGCCGCGTCCGGACTAACTGCCGGAGCGGTAGTTTTTGGTTCATAAGCCATCTCTTCCTCGGACGATACTGGCAGAGTGGTCGGCGGTTCACCGCGCTTAGCGTCAATCTTTTTAACCTGCGGCGCTTTAACGGTAATAACCGGAAAGTGCCAGAGCGAGGCTAGTTCTTCGATGTTCAAAACGAAAGTCCGGCGACCGCGCCAGATGCTCCGATATTTATAGCCCCATAAAATTTTACGCTTTAATTGTGCCACCCGCCGGTCCACAAAAAACCATTCCCGCGCGGTTTTCATCTTTTTATCAGGTTTAAAACCATTCATGTCCATACTGGCGTACTGCTTCAGCGCGCCCATGATGCCGGACACGCGGGCTTTATTGAACTGCGGTATCGCCGCGATATAAACTACCCGGGCTTTAGTTTTAAAGCCTAATTTAGAAATCTTCATGCCAATCGCCTCAATCACCGTTTTTACGTGCGGTGGTAAATGCAGTAATAAACTGGGTAAATCGTCTTTCTTATTACTGGTGGTGGTAACTGGATCAATCAGGGTCCGCGTGACCGTTTCATAGGTCCCAACCACAATTTCCGCCGGGGCATTAACTAAACGTGTCAGGGCTGATCCGGATTTCTTAGATTTTATCCCGGCGATTTTATTGATAATTTCTATCCCCTTATTACGCCAGCTGTCATTATTGGCTGGCTCGATAATCCATTGCATCCAAATTTGTTCGGTGCTGTCAATCCGACCAATGACTTCTAATAATGAAGCCAGCGGATCAAGAAAGGTCTGGGTTAAAGAATGTTCCCATAATGGGTAGGTACGGATGGGATAGACGTCCTTGTTTAACATCGTCAACTCCGCGCCCCACATGTCATATTTATCATTCGGGAACTCGGCTTTAAACTGATTAACGTAATCTTCAACTTCGGAAATTTCCGCGTTTGGGTACTGGGCATAAATAGCCGATTCGACCAGGTCGCGACTGGCCTCCGGACAACGGATTAAAAACTGAATGTAGCCGCCGATCGAAACAAGTTCCGCGCTGATTGTCGGCTGGACGTAACCGCGCAAGTACTTCTCCTTCCAGGAGGGTGTTTTTTGCAGGCCGTGAAAATGGCTGAAGATATGCTCGACCGCCTTCGGCGTCTGCTCATTTTCCCGCGGGACATCAATCGCTAACAACATGTATTTTGTGTTCATGATGTATTTGGTCTGAATGTAATCCAGATATAGCCAAAACAAGCCATGCAAGAAAGCATAAATGACCACGATAAACCCCCCCTGGGTAAACAGCCACCAGGAGACCTGAAATGGATTGCTAAATTCAGGGACGGTGATGGTGATCATGTCGCACTTTGTTTTGTGTTTTCGGCTGGCGCCTGAGCTAGAGTAAAGCGACCATCGGGTAATCTTTGAAAACGTTTTTTATTGGTTAGAGCTAAATGAATGGTATTCTTTTTGACCATTCGTTGGGCTAAGACCTGATCCACTAATTCATTGCGGGTTAGCGGTTGACTAGCTTGACGTAAGATTTGCCCCAGGACATCAGCCACCACCCCGGGTTTATACCCCCATTCACGCAAGGCATAAATTCCTCGGCCGATTAAGACGTACTCCGGATTTAAAATTAGTTCATTATGGACGGTCGGCGGATAAGCTTGCCGATGATCAAAACCAATTTCATTTATTTTTTTGGTAATTTCTTGAAAATGCATTGGTTGACCATGTTTGCGCATGACCAATAATATTTTATCGTTCATCCGTTTCGGAACGACGCTACCCCAGGCCCGTAACCCGTATTCATTAAATGGGTTGCGCTCGATCGTCCGGGTGACATGAACGGCGCCCTGAATTGCGAGGTCGCTAAATTGTTGCAAGCTTGATGGAAGTCGTGGCTTAATTGATTTCCATAAATCATCCCAGTTCATTGGTTTACCATGCTGGGAGATAATTGATTCGACTAATTTAACCAGCTCGCCTAAATGATTGATATTGGCGAATTTCAATTTCCAGAAAGATTTCCACTGCTCCGATTCAACTCGTTCGAGCTTATCCGACATCAGTTCCTGTAGCACAAATTGCGTGCCCGCTCGTCCGGCCAAGGTCTTACTAGCATGACTATGTAAATGCTGAATTAATTCCTCTTCTAGCATCAAGCCACCGCGTTCATCGAGCAGTTGCTGAATTAACGCATCCAGGCCGTGGAGCAGAGCTTTTGTCCGCTCGGCGGTGCGTAATCGTTCAATCGCCCAGCGCTGAATCTGGCGGACTCGTTCACGGGTCACTTTATAACTTTGACCAATGGCTTCGAGCGTTTCCGTTTCGTTTTGCCCCAGGCCAAAACGCCGGCGTAAAACATCAGCTTCTTTGGGGTTGAGCTGTTTAAACAACTCAGTAATTATTTCCATCGGTTCAAAATGCTCCAGCGTATCGGTTTGCTGGCTGTGCAGAACCCGATCTAGAATTGAATCGTTATCAGTGTGGGAATTATCCATAAAGTCAATATTTTTACTCAACAACGCTAATATAGCATAATATTGCCAAACTGTCAAGTAATTTGGATTATATGTAAACCCCCGCTTACAACCCCTAGCGATTACCTATTTTTGATATTTTTTGGCCCGCCATCTTTCATAGACCACCAACAGTGGACTAGCCACAAAGATTGACGAGTATGTCCCGGAGGCGATACCGATTAGTAACGCCAGCACGAAATTTTTTATGGTCAGACCGCCAAATAAATACAGAGCGACCAGGACTAATAAGGTTGTTAGCGAAGTATTTAATGACCTGACCATGGTTTGGTTCAGGCTGAGATTAACGGTTTCTTCATATGATTGTTCGTGACCAACTGTTAAACGTTCCCGAATGCGGTCGAACACCACAATGGTGTCGTGAACTGAAAAACCTAAAACGGTTAACAGGGCCGTCACAAACAAACTATCAATCTCGACCCCGGCGTAATGTCCGAGAATAGAAAATATTCCAACTACGATTAGTAGATCGTGCACCAGGGCCAGAATAGCCGATAGGCCATAAATCCAAGCGGGTACCGGACCGATATTGACTTTACGGAAGGCCCAACTAATGTAACAGACGATGGCAATCAGCACCAGGATAACGGCGGTGGCCGCCCGACGCCATAATTCTTGGCCCAGAATAGGTCCAATTGATTCAAATGACTTCTCTTCTAAACCGGTATATTTAGGCTGTAACTTTTTTAATAGCTCCTGGCGCTGATCATTAGTTAAAGTGGGTAATCGAATTAGGGCCTCTTTTTCCCCGGCGGTTTGGACTAACGCGGTGCCATAACCAAAGTCCGTAATTTCTTTAGCCAAGTCCGGTGCGGCTGGTCGATTGTCGGTGAACGCCACCGTCAGTTTAGTCCCACCGGTAAAATCTATACCCAATCGTAAACCCCACCGACCTAAGGCAATCATACCCGGTATTAAAATAATCAGCGAGAAGACAAAAAGCCAGTTACGTTTTTGGATGATGCGAAACATGGGATAAATTAATTTGCTCGGTTGAAGCTACACGTACGCCAAATAACCATAGGTGTCGTTCCATCCAACGGCTGACAATTAAAAATAAGAAGGTTCGCGTGACCGTCAGGGCGGAAAACATCGAGACCAATATACCGATCGCTAGGGTGATGGCAAAACCCTTGATCAGGCTGGAGCCAAACCAAATTAAAATCAGGCAGGTAATTAAGCTGGAAATATTTGAGTCGCGGATTGACAACCAGGCCCGGCGGAAACCTTCCTCGATGGCGGCGTTTAACGAGCGTCCAGCGCGTAGCTCTTCTTTGGTCCGTTCGAACACTAGGATATTGGCGTCAACCGCCATGCCGATGGATAGCACATAACCAGCAATGCCAGCGAGGGTTAAGGTGACCGGCCATAATTTAAAGATGGCCAAGACCAGCAGACTATAAATAATTAAAGCGATAACCGCTAACAAACCGGGCAATCGATAGTACAGCAGCATAAATAAGGCAACCATAAACAAACCGATTAAGCCGGCCATCAGACTGCGTTCGATTGATTCCTGGCCTAATGATGCTCCGACGTTCTGCTGACTAATCAATGTGATCGGAACCGGCAAGGCACCGGCGTTAAGGCGTTTAGCCAATTGTTTGGCCTCAGCCAGGGTGAACTGACCGGTGATGACCGCCGTACCGTCAGTAATTTCTGATTGGACCGTCGGTAAACTTATCGGGCTGCCGTCTAAAAATATTCCTAGGACTTTATTTAAATTCTGCTTAGTCAATTCAGCGAATAACTTAGTGCCATCGGCGTTAAATTGTAACTGCACCTGCGGTTGGCCCGTATTTGGATCGAAAATTACATCTGAACGTTTTAATTGTTTGCCCGTTAATTGCGTTGGCGTGTAATCGGCTAGTTGGCCAGCGGTTTCGGTCGTGGCAATTAGAATGTGGGCCCCGTGCACTTCCAGCACCGTTTGTCCGTTTTCATTAATCTCGCGCTGTTCGATCTTTTTAATTATATGATAGCCGAATTGCGTTTTAATTGGACCAGTAATATCCCCAGGTTTCAGCTGATCAAACAGGGCGGTTTCAAACTCAGGCACAAACTGGCCTGGCTTAGCCCAGCCCAGATCGCCACCGTTTTGCTGGGCACTAGGATCGTTTGAGAATTCCTTTGCCAGGGCGGAAAAATCGGCGCCCTTGGCTTTGGTTTTTACTAATATTTCCTCGGCTAGCTTTTTGGCGTCGGCGTCGGCTAAACCCGTTGGTCCAGTTTGTTCGCGGAATTCAAGCAACGGCGTTTCGCCGATCATTTTAATGGCCTGGTCGATATCCTTGACTCCGGCTAGCTCAATATTCACCCGGTACTGACTGCCCACCCGGGCGGTTTGCACGACCGGTTCAGCCACGCCAAAAGCGTTGATCCGTCGATCAATCACATCTCGCACACCATCGAGGGCCGTCGCTCGTTCTGCCTCCGGTACCTGATTAACGTCGGCCTGATAAACTAAACTAGTCCCGCCTTGTAAATCAAGACCGAGTCGGACGTTTATTTCACGTTGAAAATTTCCAAGACGAATATTCGGGCCTTGCGGCCAATCGACTAAGCCGGCCACCGCCACCAGTAACATTACCAGTCCAAAAGTTATCCAGATTTTTCGGCGCATTGCAAAAAAGTCAGCGTTAGTGCTGACAGTATATGGTAATCCCGCTGGAGATGCAAGGGTTACGGGACAATGGCCACCGGGGTTCCAACCGGCGCCCAATCATATAACGATTTCGCGTTAGCTAATGACTGACGGATACAGCCATGCGAGACCGGAGTCCCAAGGTGATTAGCGCCCTCATATAACCGCCCGCCGTTCTTCAGTCGCCAATATGGCAAAGAGTGGATTCCATATCGACCATCGGGTGAAAAGGCCATCCAGTATTCCATATACAATCCATAAGCCCGCGAATAGGCCGTTTGAATTTTGTTGCGGGTGTAAAATGTACCCAAGGGGGTGGGCATGGATGGTTTACCGGTCGAGACTGCCCTAACCGAAATCGGCCGGCCATTTTCAAACAGGGTCAGCTTTTGTTCGCTGATGTCAATCACGATCTTCTTACCACTGGCGGCGGCTGACTTGGGATATTGTTTCATTGGGCTGGCGGCAATCATGACGGTCCCATTAGACTGCACGGCGGCGACGGCTGTCCCCCCGGTAAATTTTGTTTCGAAGGCAAACCCACTACTTAAGCGCTGGCCACGAATGGTAAAACTTCGAACATTCGGTCGACTACCAGGTCCAACACCGGTCACAACCAGATCGTTTTTTAGCGCTACCCAGACGCCACTGGTCATCTTAACGTCATATGGACGCCACTGGGTTAACAACTTTTTTTCGGTTAAACCGTAGACTTGGACCAGGGGCCGCTGACCGCTGCCCCGACCGGTCACGATGACGTTTTGCTGATAGGCATCACTCCATCCAGCCGCAACTGAAACACCCTCGCCGCTAAACTTTTTGTACGGTAACCACGTTTTTTGGACGGCTCGTCCACTGGCATCAAATACTCGGATTTCCACTTCCCGCCCGCTGCCACTGGCCACAACTATCTGACCAGCCTGCCCGGACCGACCAGGTATGATCGTCACCCGCACACCACCGGTGTATGATTTTTCAAAGGCGGTAAATTTATTGAGTCGCCGACCAGTCGCGGAATAGATCTCCACCGTCGGTTGACCGCTTTGTGGTCCGACTATAATTTCGGCTAAGCCGTCATCATTTAAATCTCCTGCGCCAAGATATATTCCGGCGGTTGTGGTTTTATTTAACGTAAAAAAAGATAATAGGCGTGAACCGCTTTGACTATAAACTTCTACCTGTGGTCCGCCACCAGGGCCAGCCCCAACTATTAACTCATCATTACCATCACCGTTAATATCACCAGCTGCCAACGAGGTTCCACCTTTGAACTTTCCGCCCAGGACATTAAATATATTTTTTTGTTCGTAGTTTAGGGACACCTGACTCTGGCGTTGGACCGTGGCCGCTTGAGCCTCGGGAATAACAATCCAAGCGGTCATGATCAGGACCGCTATAAATATTGAGAAAAACCGGCGACCGGGGGTCGATAGATGCATAAAAGTCAAAAGGTGGGAGGGAGAGGGTCAAAGGATTCAATTCACCGAGGCGGATTGAACCACACAGCTGATCCTTGGGTTGATCCTTGGGTTAGAGTTATCCAGCCCACAGATCAGCTGAACCCTCTCCCAGCGCTTTTGTTTTGTTTTTTGTGTTTCTCTAAGGAGCACACAGTCCAGCTATATAAGCTGAACATTGGTATTCTAGCATAAAAAACAGGGTTTGTCAACAGCCCATTTATAATTTTCCCGTTAATTCTTCGGATGAGCCATTTGGCAACCAGGATCGCTGGCCAGATAGCACTTTTTAAACTTTTTACCTGAACCACAGGGACAGAGATCATTTCGCCCGACATTAGAAAGATCAACACCACTCGTACTAACTTTCGGCTGGATCAATGGTCCGCGATTTTGACGGGCATCACTGGCTTCCTTCATTGGCGCAGATAAAATTAAATTCCGGGGTGGGGGGGCGGCGGGATTGGCGGCCGCCGGAGCAATATTAACTTTAAATACCGTATTTGCAATTTGGGTGTTGATGCTGTTCATTAATTGGGCAAACAAATCAAAGGCTTCCTTTTTATATTCCACCAACGGGTCACGCTGACCGTACCCACGCAAGCCGATGCCTTCGCGTAGATGGTCCATTAAGTCCAGATGTTCCACCCATAATTGATCGATCGTCCGGAGCATGACATTGCGCATAACTTCAGGAAATACCGCCGGATCCTCGACCTGTTGGCTGATCGTCGTCAGACGCTGACGGGCATGCTGATTCAGGTGTTCAATGATTTTCGTTCGGGCCGCGGCCGCCTGCAGCGATTCGTTAGCCTGATCACGATAATCTTCCATCTTCAAACGTTCGCTGATTGGCGCGACGCACAACGCGTCTAGAGTGTTATAAATCGCATCAAAATCCCATTGTTCGACTTGTTCGCCGGCGGTATGAAACGAGACTAGCTGAGCAATTTCTTTGTCGACTACCTCATGTACGCGTTTAATTATTTCAGCCACTGGGCCAAATAGAATTTCCCGTCGGCGTCGATAAATAACCTCGCGATGTTTATTAATGACATCGTCGTATTCAACTAAATGTTTACGGATATCAAAGTTATGCCCTTCAACTTTTTTTTGCGCTTGCTCGATTGATTTAGTGACCATACCACTTTCGATCGGCATATCATCAGGCACCCCCAATCGATCCATCAATCCCTTCATTCGATCGGAACCGAAAATTCGCATTAAATCATCCTCCATCGAAACGTAGAATTGACTCGAACCCGGATCGCCCTGTCGTCCCGAGCGACCGCGGAGTTGATTGTCGATTCGCCGCGATTCGTGACGTTCGGTGCCTAAAACATGTAACCCGCCGGCTGCTTTGGCGATGGTAGCGGTGGCCGGATCAGGCGGAGTGCCACCGAGCACAATATCGACCCCGCGGCCAGCAATGTTGGTCGCCAGGGTGACCGCACCAGGCCGGCCAGCCTGAGCGATAATTTGCGCCTCGCGTTCATGATTTTTGGCGTTTAAAACTTCATGCGCAATTCCCTCGTTGGTCAGCAATTCGGACAGCAGTTCATTTTTTTCAATTGAAATGGTGCCGACTAGCAACGGCTGATTGGCTTCATGGCGCCGTTTAATTTCGCGGGCGACGGCGGTGTATTTACCCATTTCGGTTTTATAAACGCTATCGGATAGATCCCGACGAACCATCGGTTTGTGGGTCGGAATAACTGACGCGTCTAAATTGTAGATTTTGTGAAATTCTTCTGCTTCCGTGGCGGCTGTTCCGGTCATGCCCGATAATTTCGGATACAAACGGAACAAATTTTGCAAGGTGACCGTGGCCATGGTTAAATTTTCTTGCTTAACCTCGAGGTGTTCCTTGGCTTCGATCGCCTGGTGCAGGCCTTCCGAATAGCGGCGGCCGAACATCAGGCGCCCGGTGAATTCGTCGACAATAATCACCTCCCCCTCACGCACTACGTAATCACGGTCGCGCTGAAATAGAGCGGTCGCCTTCAAGGCCTGCTCCAGGTGATGGACTAGCTCTAATCCGCCGGCCGCGTAAATATTTTTTATTCCCAGTAGCTGCTCCATGCGAGCAATCCCAGCTTCGGTCAAGGTGGCCGCTCGCATTTTTTCGTCCACGGCGTAATGTTGATGAGCTTCCAGCTGGGTTACAAGCTGAGCGAAATTGCGATATTGTTCGGATGATTCTTCGGCCGGCGCGGAAATAATTAACGGCGTCCGAGCTTCATCAATCAGAATCGAGTCAACTTCGTCGATGATGGCGTAATAAAAGGGGCGCTGGACGATGTAACGTCGATCAGGGGCCATATTGTCGCGCAGGTAATCGAAACCGAATTCATTATTTGTGCCGTATAATATATCAGCCTGATAGGCAGCCTGGCGAGTGATGGGTTTTAAATGCTTGGTTCGATCTTCGAGTGCCTGATCATTGGTGTAGGTCGGATCATACAGGTACGCCTGTTCGTGGACAATAATCGCCGTCGACAATCCAAGGGCGTGATAAATTGCACCCATCCATCCGGCATCACGACGAGCCAGATAATCGTTGACGGTGACCAGGTGCACGCCTTTACCGGTCAAGGCGTTTAGGGCCAGCGGTAAGGTCGCCACTAGCGTTTTTCCCTCGCCGGTTTTCATTTCCGCAATTTGTCCCTGATGTAAAACTAAACCGCCGACCAGCTGGACATCAAAAGGTTCCAAGCCGATAGTCCGCTTACCCAACTCTCGGATCATGGCGTAAAATTCCGGCACCACGGAATCCAATTTAGCCGGATCACCGTTGACTTGACGGCGCAATTCCTCTGTCCGAATCAAAAATTTATCGTCCGGCCAGGCGGCCACAGTGGATTTAAACCCATTGATTGCCGCCACAATCGGCTCAAAATCTTTTAACGCCCGCTGGTTCGCGTCACCAAAAATTTTTCCGAAAACACTCACAGGGGTCGACTTTAACACAAAACCTCTGGTCTGGCAACGGATGACCGGCCATTAAAAACCCGCATCAAAAAATGCGTTTGGTTAATTATAACTTGCCAGCGATACCTACTTTAATCAGATGGGACCGGACGTTGACGATGGCGCCAGTCACGTGCCTGTTCTTTTTCGGCCACGACCTGCCGCTCAATCTTCGGATAGACTAAGTCAATGGCTTCACGCATGTGTTCGGCTTTTAAACCGGCTTGCAGCGTTCGCCCCGGTAAATAGACCCACACCTCAATCCGGTGTTTCCGGCCTTTGATTTGATTGTGGTCAACATCAAGCTCGACACCGATGCGTTGAATAGCCCGATTATAATGCCATAATTTTCCTATTTTCATCTCGACATATTGACGCACGGCTGGCGTTAATGAAAAATCCTTGGCCGAGATGGTAATCGGCTGGGTGTTAGAACCCGAGATATCGGACTTCTTCATGAAGTTGTACTCCGTAAGTGTCGCGGACACGCTGTTTGACCAGGCTGATGATTTGCATCACCTGGTCAGCCGTGCCGCCACCTAAATTAGTTAAAAAATTTGCGTGTTTGGTAGAAATGGCCAGCTGTCCTAAACGAAACCCGGCTAAACCCACGGCCGTAATCAACCGCCAGCTGGCGATGGTTTGATCCGGAAAAACATACTGCCTAAGTTCAACTGGCAGCCGGTTCGGTTCAACCGTCGGATTTATAAACATACAACCGGCTGATTGGTCAGTCATCGGCTGGGTCGAGTTTTTCTTTGCAGCCGCGGCCGCAATTTTTTGTTGCTCAATGACTTGATCAACCTCGGGTAATTTCAGCCTGACGCCCAAGATACAGCCCGGCTGGTTATGAAAGATGCTTGACCGATAAGAAAAATTACACTGCTGGTGAGTTAATCGGCGGGAGCCGGTCTGATCGAGGACGTCAACCCAAGTCACATAGTCACCGAGCCCCGCCTCGCGACTACCGCTGTTCCCCGCCACGGCTCCGCCGACAGTCCCGGGTACACCGACTAACCAGCTCAATCCGCCTAATTTATGCGCTAACGCCCCGGCAATTAAATGTCCGAGTTTTACACCCGCCTCGGCCGTGACTTCCGGTGGCTGCCAGATTGTTTCGTCGTTGCGGGTGATGATTACTAGACCGTTAAAACCGTGGTCAGCCACAATCGTATTGCTGCCGCCACCCAGTACCGCCACTGGAATTTTTTGGGCCTGCGCCCATTGATAGGCCGGGATAATGTCGGCCGTTCGAGTGGCTTCGATTAACCACTTGGCCGGGCCACCGATCCGAATGGTGGTGTAACTGGCCAGTGAGATATTTGATTTAATATTAAGTTCAGTCATATTTTTTTGCGACGGCGTTGGAAATTTTCCAGATGTCCCCTGCGCCCATTATTAAGACCACGTCACCCGCCCGGACCTGCTGGGTTAAAATTGTTTGGACCGAATTTAAATCCGGCGCGTAGCGGGCCCTTCGCCCGTGGGCGACGATCGCCTCAACCAGTTCCCGGCTGGTTCGTGAATCAGTCACCTGCTCCCGCCCCAGGACCGCGTAGACGTCGGTAATAATCGATAAATCAGCCTGATCGAAAGCGGAGGTAAAATTGTCAAACAACCTTGTTAAACGATGGTGATGATGCGGTTGAAAAACCGCAATTACCCGTCGCCCCGGAAAAAATTCCCGAGTTCCCTGGATAGTGCCGCTGATGGCGGTGGGGTGATGGGCATAATCGCTCACGACCGTGACTGGACCGGCGGTTAAAATTTCAAACCGGCGCCAAATGCCGCGGTACGATTCAATCACCGGCGGAATGAGCGTCGGAGAGATCCCGGTCGACAGGGCGGTTGTGATGGCCGCCGCGGCATTGAGCGCATTAAATTTACCTGGCACATGTAATCGGTAGGGACCCAGGCGTTGTTGTCGCCAAAGAATATAAAATATTTGTTGTCCGGCTTGACTTTTATAATCGACAATCCGCGCGGTGGCAGATTGATTAAATCCGTAACCAATAAGTCGACGGTCTTGGCCCCAGTGTTGATTAATAACCGGGTCATCGACGTTGGCGATGATTTTACCGGTGGCTGGCAACTGGGTCAGTAATCGTTGAAAGCTGTCGATGATTTGTGATAGATCCTTAAAATAATCAAGATGATCAAGTTCAATATTAGTAATGGTCACCACGTTTGGTTGGAGTGCTAAAAAATGATCACGATATTCGTCGGCTTCAGCGATAAAATAATCCGACTGACCTAACCGCAAATTCCCGTTAAAAGTTGTCACCCGGCTGCCAACAAAGACCGTCGGATCGAGTCCGGCTGAGATAAAAATCAGGCCAGTCAGGGCGGTGGTGGTACTTTTCCCATTAGTCCCGGTAATCGCTAGGCGTTGAGCGTAGGGTTGCATCACCGCCGCCAGGGTTTCAGCAAAAGACATAACGGGCAGATTTAAACGCCGGGCGGTTTCTAATTCGGGATGATTAACCGGACAAGCGTCGCTATAGATTACCACATCAATGGCGGCCGTTAACCGCTGGGGATCTGGGTCAAGAAAGTGACGTCCACCAAGTTTAATGACGTCATCAACTAGGGGCGATGGTTGCGGATCAGAACCGCTAACCCGGGCCCCCTGGGCTAGGAAATACTTTGCCATGGCCGAAACGCCGACGCCACCCAGACCGATACAGTAAACAGTTTTAACTTTCATGGCTGCAGTGAGATGACAATCGCCGCTAAACGTTCCAGGGCGTCAGCTCGATAGAGCTGGCGTAGGTTGGTCCCCAACCTGGTCCGTTCAGCTGGGTTTTTTCGAAGAGACTCAATGCTAGCGAAAAATTTAGCCGAGCTCAACTGATCCTGCTCATAAACTATACCGCCTTGTAAATCCCTGATGATTTGTGCATTTTCATCCTGGTGAGAATCCGGCATTGGAACAAAAATCGCAGCTTTAGATAAAGCCGCCAATTCAGTCATGGCACCCAGCCCGCAGCGGCTTAGAACGACAGTGGCCGCGGCTAAGGCGTGAGGAATTTGCCAAGTTAATAAATCATAGCGATGATAACGTTCGTCGTGCAGTTCCGGATAGTTTCGTTCCGAACCGGTCAGGTGAATTACCTGCCACTGTTTAACCAATTGAAAGGCCAAACTGCCAATTAGTTGATTGAGAAAATTCGATCCGGTCCCACCACCCATCACTAACAAGGTCGGCGTGGCCGGCTCTAGGTGAAATATTTCTTGAGCTTTAATTGCTGAACCGCGTAGAATTTCTGGTCGGACCGGATTGCCGATTAATTGGACCTTATGCTTAGGGAAATTTTTTAGCGACTGTTCGAATGAGACGGTTATCAGATCGGCGGCGGCGGTCATCAAGCGGTTAGCTAGACCCGGTCGAATATCTTGTTGATGAATTATGATCCGAATACCCGCCCGGTGTCCCGCCCAGACGATTGGGACTGACACAAATGAACCGGCGGAGATAATTATGGTTGGATGCCAGCTGGCGATAATTTTCCCGGCCGCGCGGTAGCCCCGCCAAATCCGACCCAAGTCGGTCAAGTTCCGGACCGACCAGTACCGTCTCCATTTGCCCGAAGAAATTGACTGAAAGGGCAAGCCCGCCGCTTCGGCCAGAATCCGCTCCGGTCCACGCTGACTGCCGACAAATAAAAAATTTGCGGTCGGATAACTGGCTCGAATATGTTCCGCCAGCGCGATCAGTGGCGTGACTGAGCCCGCTGTTCCCCCGCCAGTTAATAAAATGCGCGGTATCATGATTAATGTGTTTGGTACGGTACGGTCCGAGAAATATTAAGTAACAATCCCAAGCCGGCCAAACTGGTAATGATGGCCGTCCCGCCGTAACTGATTAACGGTAATGGGATACCCGTTAACGGCATCAAGCGGAGCATGGCTGCCATGTTAAAGAAAGCTTGCAAACCAAGCCAGCTGACGATACCCATGGCCACATATTGGCCAAAAGCATCCCGGCTTTGGCGGGCAATCCGTAGACCGCGGTATAACAGCAAGCACCAGGCCAAAATAAATATTATCACCACTAAAAATCCAAGCTCCTCGGCCGTCACGGCAAAAATCGAATCGCCGGCCGGTTCAGGCAAATAATTAAATTTTTGTCGGGAGTGCCCTAAGCCTAAGCCAAAAATTCCGCCCGATCCGATTGCCAACAACGCCTGGTTAATATGGTAGCCGATGCCCTGCGGATCGAGCGAGGGATTTAAAAAAACTGTAAATCTTTGGGCCCGATAGGGCGCGATTTTCACCGCCAGCGTTAACAGCAAAGCGCCAGCCACCGCTAGTCCGCCCAGTTGAGTTAGCGGGGCGCCGGCAGTAAAATATAAAATTATGGCGGTGCCGACAATGACAATGGTTGTCCCTAAATCCGGTTGCGCGATAATCAGCAGGGCGACTAATCCGAGAATGGTCAGAAAGGGAAATAGGCTGTGCTGAACATGGTGTAACTGTTGTTGTCGGCGGACTAACCAACTAGATAAATATAATATAAATATCAATTTTATAATTTCACTCGGTTGAAACACAAACGTCCCGATTTGGATCCATCGATGGGCGCCTAAATATTCTGGTCCAAGTCCGGGTATAAAAACGGCCAGTAATAATCCTAAACCGACTAACATTAACAGCGGGGATAATTTTTCCCATAAGCGGTAATTGATCAAAAACATCATTGTAAAGGCGACCAACCCGACCGCCAGGCTGATTAATTGTTTTTTTAAGAAATAATTGCTATCACCAAATTTTTCAAACCCTAAAACAGCTCCGGCGCTGGATAACATCACTAAACCAAACAGGATCAGAAAAACCGCGGTTCCGGCCAGGATATAATCGGGTTGATGCCCAGCCGATCGTTTCATCGCAGCCTCCGGACGGCGCGGCGGAATTGCTCGCCGCGGTCAAATTCATGCTTAAATAAGCCAAAACTTGCCGCGCCAGGGCTAAGGACGATGGCTTGACCTGGTTTGGCTACGGCCACCGCCTGCTGCACCGCGGCTGACATAGTCTTGACCGGGGCGTGGGCGCGATGATCGCCGCACCGACGCAGGGCGTGCAGTAGTTTGATGGTGGCTGTTCCAGGTAAGAATACCAGCGGCCGGCGTCGTCGGTACAGCACTTGAGCAAGTCGACCGAAGACCAGGCGCTTGTCTGTACCGCCGACAATGAACACGGCTTGCGGGAATACCTCCACAGCCGCCAATGTACCGTCCGGAGTGGTGGCAGTGGTGTCATTGATAAAGCGATGGCCGCGCCAGGTGCGAATCAACTCTTGCCGATCGGGTACACCCCGAAAAGCTCGGACGACTTGACGGATTTTAATATTTGAAACCCCATTGATCCGGGCCACCGCCACCGCCGCTAATAAATTTTCTAATTGATGATGACCGGGTAAGGGTAAATCACGGCGTTTAATTATCCGGTGTTGAACTCGTTGACGTTTTTCCCAAATCCAACCCCGCCGATAAAAAATGGACCATGGTCCGACTGGTCGCTGAGTTGAAAACCAGACAACCTGACCAGCCGTTAGACGGGCAGCGGAACGAGTCCAAGGTGAATCGGCATTCAAAACGGTGAAGTCATTCGGCCGTTGATAACGCAGCAGATTATATTTGGCGGCGGCATAAACTGGCATCGAGGCGTAACGATTGAGGTGATCAACTTTGATATTTAATAGCACGGCAACGTGCGGACTGATTCGGACATCCGGTAGCCGCTCGAGTTGAAAAGAAGACAATTCTAGGACCACCAGGTCGTTCGCCTTGACCCGATCGAGAATCTCTAGCATCGAAGTATAGCGAATATTGCCGGCCACGAACACCCGGCCAGCTGTCGTCCGCATTAGCTGACCAATTAAAGTTGTAGTCGTTGATTTACCGCGGGTGCCAGTGATGGCAATAATTGGCGCCAGGCAACGCTGAAAAAATATCGTCGCCTCATTGACAATGACCCGACCGTGACGCCCGGCTAAGCGCAATTCCGGGAGTGAGTCAGGCACCGCCGGATTTTGGATGATAATATCCGCCCAATGAAAATCATCCGCGTGATGACCACCGAAATGCCAGCTGGCTTTAATATTTTTTAATTGTTTCAGGGTCGGAGCCAATTCTAACTTGGTCTTCAGATCAGTCACCCTGATTATCGCTCCGTGTTTAGCGCACCATTGCACCGCCGCGGCACCGCCACCATGCAATCCTAGGCCCAGGATTAAAACTTTTTTTCCGCGGACATCAAAAGATGGTAGCTTTTGTTTCATCTAGGTGATTATAATAAAAAAATGCTCGGTTCGCAAGCATCGTGGTTTATCAACTAGGTCCGATTTAGTAGGTAAAATATCATTCCCAGCACTGCCGCTAAGGCCGCAATCACCCAAAAACGCATGACAATTTTTGGTTCGCTCCAACCCTTAGCTTCCAAATGATGGTGAATCGGGGCGGATAGAAATATTTTTTTATGACGGATCCGTTTCGAAACCACTTGGATGATGACCGAGCCGGCTTCAATCACAAATGGTAAACCGATGATGGGTAGAATTAGGGCGGTATTAGTCAACATCGCAATCACACCTAAAGTGACTCCCAGGCTCATCGCCCCAGTATCACCCATGATAAACCTGGCCGGCGGAATGTTGAACCATAAAAAAGATATTAAGGCACCGACAATCACGGCAATTAAACTGGCTAGTTCAAATTTCCCTAAGACCAGGGCGATCGCGCCGTAAACCGCGAAGCAGGCTAACAGCAATCCGCCGGCTAAACCGTCCAAGCCGTCCGCCACGTCGACAGAAAAACCAGTCGCCACGATCACCAGTACGAATAACGGAAAATACCAGTTGCCAATATCAATATTACCGGCCAAGGGAATATACAAAGTGGTCCAGTCTAATTTGGTCACGAACCACCAGGCCCCAATCGCGGCAATTGCTCCGAACAGCAATAGACGATGGCGGACTCGCAGGCCCCCACCGTGCGCACCTTTTTGTTGGACGTTGTAAATATCATCAACTAAACCAATTACCGCCGCTAAGATCATTAGTCCGATTGGTAAATATGTTTCGGAGCGCGACCAAAAATTTAATTCGTGAAAAAAACCGGTTGGTACAAACCGGGCAACCACCCAGGTGGTCACTAAAACTAACAGTGTGGTCCCCCACACCAAGACCCCGCCCATAGTTGGTGTGCCCGATTTATGGGCGTGGAGCTGGGAATAAATCGGCGTTTCTTTCGCGTCACGAATTTGTTTCCCTAATCGATGGCGGAATAAAAAATTAGTCCAGCTGGGCGTTAAAGCAGTGGCGCCGGCTGCCGCTACCACTAACAACACAAAAATATAAATTACGGAGCTGGTCATAATGGTCGTTGCCGAGTGATGACGGCTAAAGTCACCAGGCTACCGACTAAAAAGACTTGCAACAGACAGCCGACCAACAACCACATTCGGGCCCAGCGCCAATCATCGACCAGGCCCGCTAGCCAGCAATGAAAAACGGCCGAGATTGTCGCCAGCGAGGGTAAGACTAATAATTTCATCCATGATCCAGTTAAATCAATCCCAAAGTATATGGTATAGTGTAACGGTAGGAATAATTCAGTCCGCTTAAATAGACTAATGACTAATATCCAGGACGCGATCACGCCACTGCCCATCGCCAGGACCAGTCCTCGGGCACTACGATCGCGCCACCAGCGCCATTGCATTGTCGGAAATATTCTCATACCTTAAGCGCTATTGGCTAAACCGTCAGCGTTCGATTTTGATCGTTGCCGCAATCGTTTGTATTCTCAGCGGCACTATATTGCAGTGTATCGGCGCTTGGCAGGATAGTCAAACGACCGACGAGGCGGTCCATCTGGCCGCCGGCTTGAGTTATTGGCAGACCGGCGATTACCGCCTAAATCCCGAACATCCGCCGTTGATTAAATTGCTGGCCGCCCGTCCGGTCCGCTGGTTGACCGCCGCGTCCTTACCGTTTGATCAGATCAGCTGGCGCACGCCCGATCAGTGGACCTTTGGCGCTCAAGTCCTGTACAGCTCCTACCCCACTCTAGCCGGAGCGCGCACCATCATGATGATCGCCAGAATACCGATGATTCTGATTTGGTTAGTGTTGGCTTTATGTTTATGGTGGTTGGCGTATCATCGTTGGGGTCCAACGGCCGGATTACTAACCACCGTTTTTTTTGTTTTTGACCCCAACTTCCTCGGCCACGGTCATTTGGTCACGACCGATGTGGCCGTTAGCTTGTTTTTTTTATTAACCATTTGGATAGCCGATCGATTTTTTACCCGACCAGCCTGGTCGACTTTAGGTTGGCTAATTTTAGTATTTGCAGCCGCCCAAATTTCTAAGTTTTCGGCCACCATCCTGTGGGTAATTATTCCCCTGCTGGGTTTAATCCGCTGGGCTGACCGCGATAATATTTGGTCCTGGCGGTGGTGGTGGCGGATGATGGCCGGTTTAGTAATCGGAACGGCCCTGGTTACTTGGCTGGTTTATGGCTGTGAAATTATTACCCCCCAAACGCCCGCACCAATTGATCGGCTCTGGACCGATCGTCAGGGAATAATCGCCCAGACTAGCCGTCAGAATCCACCAAATCTGATTCAGCGGCTAGCGCAACAAACCAGCCCCGATCAGCCACTCGGTCGAATTGTAAACTTGACTTTACGGGGCCCGGTTCCGGCTTTCAGTTACTGGCGCGGATTAATGCAAACTTTCAGCCATAACTATTTTGGTCACACCGCATTTTTACTCGGCCAAACTGCCACCCATGGTTGGTGGTATTATTTTCCCTTAGCCATCTTCTTTAAACTTCCGGCGGTGACGTTTAGTCTCCTGATAATCGCGCTGTTACTACCACTGTGGCAAATGTATAAACCAAGAATTTATCCATGGTCGACCATGTTCCGGCCATCATTTCGGTGGTGGTTATGGACCTTGCCACCGATCTTTTTTTTAGGATGGAGTCTGACTAGTCATATCAACATCGGGGTCCGTCATATTTTTCCAGTTTTACCCTTTCTATATTTACTGATCGGGCGATTGGCGACTGTCCCCCGACCCCAGTGGCAACGCTGGTGGCTGGGCGGGTTAGTCAGCGCTGGCGGTTTGTTAATTCTCACGACCGGACTCGCCTGGCCGAATACTATTTCCTATTACTCGGAATTTATCGGCGGCTGGCGTCAAGGTCATCGCTATTTGCTGGATTCCAACTTAGACTGGAACCAAGATATCTGGCGGTTACGAAAATTTCTAGATCAGCAGAATTTCTCCGAAGTCCATTTGGTTCTATTCGGTTCGATTCCGATTGATAAGATCTTTCCGGAAACGCAACCGGTTTTAGAAGATTGGCAAATTCAAGCTGGTCAATTACCGACCGGGATCGTCATAATTTCAGCCGGTCAATTATATAATGTTGATGGTTCGCTGCATTGGTATCGAGCACAACCACCGGCCTGGCGAATTGGTGGTTCGATATACGTCTACGATTTTCGTTCATAATACGTTGACGATTCATCTCGGTTGTGCTATAATAAAGACCGTTTAGTCGACTCAGTTCTCAAAATAAAAAGCGCATGCCACATCAACAATCGATTCGGCAAATTCTCCTGCAAAATAAGGTTCTGGCTGCCGATCAACTTGACGCCGCGATTCGCCAAGCCGCCGATAAGCGAACCTCCCTCCAGGAAGAATTAGTCAATGAAAACCTGATCACCGAAAACATCCTGTATGAAACGGTGGCCGGTGCTTTGCAGTTGCCGTTTATTGACCTGACCACCCAGACGATGCGACGGGATGTTTTAACGTTATTGCCCGAACCGATCATCCAGGTTCATCAGATAGCGATTTTTGACAAATCGGCGACCGAAGCTAAATTGGCCATGGTTGACCCCGACGATCTGCAAATTATTGACTTCGTGGAGAAAAAAACCGGTCTCAAGCCGATCATATATTTAACCACTCCGGCCGGCATAAAAAATGCTTTAAAGTTATACCGGAAAGGGTTAAAGGCGGAATTCGAAACGCTTAGCGTCACCCCCGAAGAAAGTAGTACGAATGAACAGGATTTAAAGCTATTAGCTCACGATATGCCGGTGGTGCGGATTGTGGACACTTTGTTGGAATACGCCGTTTTCGAAGGGGCTTCGGATATTCATATCGAACCAACCGAAAAAGACACTATCGTTCGCTACCGAATTGACGGCGTGCTGCGCGAAGTCATGACCCTGCCTAAAAAAGTCCAACCTGGAGTTGTGGCCCGAATTAAAATTCTATCTAATCTAAAAATTGACGAGCATCGCCTGCCGCAAGATGGACGATTTAAAATAAAAACCGATGAATATAGCGTGGCCTTTCGGGTTAGTATTTTGCCCGTTTTTGACGGCGAAAAATTAGTCCTGCGACTGCTGAATGAAACCGCCCAGGTGATGACCCTGGAGCAGCTTGGCTTGCAAGCCAAGGCTTTCGCCATCCTGAAACGCAACATCGCCAAGCCCCATGGCATGATTTTTGTCAGCGGTCCGACTGGGTCCGGAAAGACCACGACGCTCTATACCATTTTGAACATCCTCAACACCCCTAAGGTTAATATGTCCACCATTGAGGACCCAATCGAGTATCGCATGACCGGAATTAATCAGACTCAGGTTAATCCTAAAATTGGCATGACTTTTTCCGCCGGACTGCGAGCCCTGCTGCGCCAAGATCCTAACATTATCATGGTCGGAGAAATTCGCGATGAAGAAACCGCCGAGATCGCCGCTCATGCCGCTTTAACCGGGCACTTAGTCTTATCGACTATTCACACTAATGACGCGGTCACCGTCCTACCGCGATTGACCGAGATGCGGGTCCCGACTTTTTTAATCGCCAGTACCACCAATTTAATTATGGCCCAGCGTTTAGTGCGAAAAATTTGCCCCAATTGCATCGAAAGCTACACCCTCACTCCGCGCGCCCTGGGTGAGTTATCGAAACAAATCCGGGTCGAATATTTGATGGACACACTCGTCCGCGAAGGCGCGGTCTTGAGCAGTCAGAAGGTCGAGGAATTGTTATTTTATCGCGGGCGCGGATGTAAACAATGCAACAATGATGGATATAAAGGCCGGATTGGTATTTACGAGGTGGTAGAAATGAACGATGAATTGGCCCAGGTGATAATGGAAAATGGCACCGCTCATGACCTCCATCAAATCGCCATTAAGAGTGGCATGATCACCATGATCCAGGACGGTTTTTTAAAGGCTAAATCCGGGGTCACCACCATCGAGGAGGTTCTGCGGGTGACGAAAGAATAATTATGTCGCTCTATTCCTACACTGCCAAACGAGCGGACGGCCAAGTCATTGGCGGCCAACTTAAAGCTGATTCCGAACAGCAATTGGCCGAGCAGTTGCGTCAACAGCAGCTGACCTTGGTAAGCTCAACTATCGCCGCCACACCGCGATTCAGCATCAATGACTGGTTCGAACAGCTGCAGGGGGTGTCAACCGTGCAAAAAATATTCTTCACCCAAAATCTGACCGTCATGTTACGCGGCGGTTTTTCCATCAGCCGAGCGATGGGTACATTAGCCCTCCAATCTTCTGGTCGATATTTTCGCAAGGTGATTTTAGGCCTCAAGGGTGACGTCGAATCCGGCATCAGTTTTTCTCAGGCCCTGCGGAAATATCCGCGAATTTTCTCCGATCTATTTATCAATATGATTGCCGCCGGTGAAGTCAGCGGTAAACTTGACGAAGTGTTGCGGAGTTTAACTAAACAATTAAAAAAAGAACACCAATTAATCAGCAAGGTGCGGGGGGCGATGACTTATCCGGTCATTGTGGTCATCGCCATGATTGCGGCCGCGATCGCCATGGTGACGTTCGTCATTCCCAAGCTGTTGGTAGTGTTCGAGGAAAGTAAAACCACCCTGCCGCTACCGACCCGAATTTTGATTGCTATCACCAATGGGTTTCAGCATTACGGTCTGTGGATTGGCCTAGGTGTACTGGGGTTAATTATTCTATTGATCTGGGTCGGCCGGACTAGCCGGGGCCACTGGGTCTATGACCAAATATTAATTGTCACGCCGATTGTCGGACCGATCGTTAAGAAAATCAATTTGGCCCGCTTTACCCGCAACTTAAGCTCGATGCTGGCAACCGACATTCCGATTATCCAGACCTTTCAAATTATCGGCCGGACTCTTAGCAGCGCTCATTATCGTCAGGCGGTCGAACAGGCCGGCCAGGCTTTAAAAACTGGGGCCTCGGTGGCTAAGGTCTTAGAACGTTACCCCAAGTTATTTCCACCGCTGGTCCAGCAAATGATCAGCGTCGGTGAGGAAAGCGGCACACTGGACGACGTTTCGAACGAGTTGGCGATTTTCTACGAGGAAGACGTTGATCAGACGATGGCGAATTTATCGACCATTATCGAACCGGTACTGCTACTGTTTTTAGGCGCCGGGGTAGCCGGCATCGCTGTGTCAGTCTTGTTGCCAATGTATTCATTAACTGAAGCCATTAATTAATGAGGCCATTCGGTTTAGATATTAGTGATTCGTGCATCCGGCTAGCGGTCCTGGAGCGGCGGCGGCAACGACTGTGGCTGCCGATCCGGGCGGAAATACCGGTCCCCAGCGGTTTAATCGTCGATGGTGAAATTTTAAATCCCAACCAGGTCAGCGGCCTGCTTAAAAATCTAGTCAAAGCCGCGGCTTTAAAAAATCGGCGGGCGATCGTGGCGCTGCCCGAACGTCATACTTTTATTAAGTTGATCAGCGTGCCACCCACGAATTCCAGCTCACTCCGCGATCAGGTACTGCTAGAAGCCGGCCAGCACGTGCCCTACCAGCAGGACGAAATGTATTTTGACTGGCATTCATTGAACCGCACCAATTCCTTAGGCCAGACCCAGGTGATTATCGGAGCCGCCCCGAAAACGCTGGTTGATACTTATTTGTCCGTCTTGCATAATTCCGGGATTGAGCCGGTCAGTTTAGAAATTGAATCGCTGGCCATCGTCCGAGCCACCTTCCGGCCCACCGAACAAAAGGCCACGCAAATTTTACTTGATCTCGGCCGGAGTCGGTCAACGCTGATTTTACTCCAGGATGGAATAGTCCAATTTACTTCCACCCTTCGTTATGCCGGTCGCGAGCTTAATCGCTATATCGCCGAGACCCTGCATATCACCGAATATCAAGCCGAACGGGCAAAGGAGATCTTTGGCCTTGATCCAGACCGCGGCAAGGGCATTTTACTGAAAATACTAGCCCCCCATATTGATCAGTTAGCCACCAAAGTCCGTGAAGTTGAATCTTTTTTTAGCGAACATTTTACCGATCATCGACCATTGGAACGAATCGCTTTGACCGGTAGCGGGGCGTTGCTGCGGGGCATTGATCGTGAGCTATCGAGCCGGTTAAAGTTACCGGTGGGACGCAAACCATCGTGGGTTTTTACGGACTTACTGCCAACGGAAGTCGATCTCCAGCGCATCATCGGTTATGCTTATACCACCGTTTTCGGGTTATGTCTGCAAAATTTTGAACGGCATTATGATCATTCTTGACTTACTCCCGCCCGAGCTACAGACTAAGCAGCTTCATCAGCGACGGCTTAGACGCTGGCAGATAACCGGAATATTTTTTGTAGTCATGGCGGTGATCTGTCTGCTGGGTGTCCAGGCGGAAATTATAACCTTCGAACAACGGTCCCAGCGGCTGTCGGCGGAGTTAACTCAACTGCAAACTTCCGCTCGTAATAACTCAGCCAAAGACGTGACCCAAAAAACCACGGCGGTTAATGCGACCGTTAATATATTAGCTACCGCGCTCGGAACACCGCGGGCCTGGGCGAAAGATGGTAGCAGTGTCTTAAGTATTTTACCCGCAAATGTAACAGTCCAAAAATTGACTCTCCAAGATAACGGACAGATTCAATTAACCGGACTCGCTAAAACTCGCGCCGTTTTTTTAGCCCTCCAGGAAGCACTGACCAGCAGTCCGATCCTGCAAAACGTCACCACCTCATCGACCGCCTCAAAAAAAGATGATGTCCCGTTTGATTATCAGGCCGCCCTTAAAGCACCGGCGCCATGAAATTGACCATCAAACAACCAAGAATAATGCTACTACTCAGTCAAATTATTATCGGCTTTCTAGTTTTTGGCTACATTTTATTTATTCAGTTACCCGTTCTACATGTCACCCGCGATACGATCGATAATACCCGCGCTAATCGCGAACTAACGATCGAACAACAGTCTAATCTGCAAGTCGTCACCGCGGATTTAGCCCAGCGTGAAGATGAATTAACCCAATTGGGCCAGGAGATTTGGAAATTTACCGCCGAGGATGACTTTTATAAATATATTGACCAGTTGTCAGCCCGGACCAACACTCAGGTTGATTTACAAAGCCTAGCTGATGCCGTCCCGGGTAGTCAACCAATTGAACGCAGCGCGATCATAAAAATCAGCGGCGCGGTCGCGCCAATCTGGCGAGCGGTAAATGACCTCCAGTCGCATCAACCACTGCTGGCAATAAATTCGCTAACCCTGACCGGTGCCGGCAGCGTTATCACGGCTGAAATTTTATTATCTACTATCTGGATCTAAGCAAATGAATGTTCCCTGGGTTAGTCATTTCACACTTTCGGTCCGGCTGCGGCCGAAGTTAGTCGTCGGACTAGTGACCGGATTACTGATCGCCTATGTGGCCTGGCAAGTTACGATCCTATGGCGGGACCAGCCTCTCTCGGCGGATCGGGTTTCCGCCCGCCGGCTGCGAGTCAACACCTCTCAATTGCAAACTTTACAGCAACAGTTACGGGCTTATCATCAACCCGCGGCGGCAGTTCCAAGCCAGACCACTTTCCAGGCGGGGTCCGCGCCCACCCGTTGACAGTTGTTTATCCGCCGGTTATACTGGCTCAGCTATTGATGACGATTTATTGCTATGGCCCATACAAAATCCGGCGGCTCGACTAGTCTCGGCCGCGATTCACAAAGTCAGCGACTCGGCGTGAAACTGTTCGCTGGTCAAACCGCCAAGCGCGGCGCGATTTTAGTTCGCCAACGCGGTGCTTATTACCTACCCGGAGATAATGTCCAGCGCGGCGGTGATGACACTTTATTTGCCACTACCAGCGGTGTGGTCGTGTTCGCGGCCAAGAAAAAAATCCGTTTTGACGGTCGGCGGGTCAACCGTCGTTATATCCACGTTCGACCATAATTAAATCTGATCGAAAGGATCACCGGCGGGACTGCGATCGGTGCCGCTTGATGGCGGCGCGTAAAAAACCGACAAACAACGGATGAGGCTGTAACGGGCGAGATTGAAATTCCGGATGAAACTGCGTCCCGATAAACCAGGGGTGCGATTTAAGTTCCATGATTTCCACTAATCCCCGGCTGGGCTCATGCCCGACATCAATAAATCCCGCCCGCCGGAATTCTTCTAAATATGAGTTTTGGAATTCATAACGATGACGGTGTCGTTCGTGAATTAGCCGCCTGTTATAAAGTCGAGCAACCTGGCTATACGGCGCCAGTCGACAGGGATAGGATCCCAAGCGCATCGAACCACCTAGCCGGTGTTCCTTCACCAAAGCCAGCTGTTCCGGCATCAAATCGATGACCGGATCCGGGGTTTTCGGATTAACCTCGGTGGAGTGCGCCAACGGGTGGCGAAGCACGTGGCGGGCGAATTCAACCGCCGCCAGCTGCAAACCATAACACAGGCCGAAATATGGCAATGATCGAGTCCGGGCGTATTGAATGGCTTTAATTTTTCCGGCCACGCCTCGGGCCCCAAAACCACCCGGCACAATCAAACCATCAAACTTGGCCAGTTGCATCACCGCCCGCGGATGACTTTCTAAATTTTCGGCATCAAGCCAGGTAATATCCGGTTGATAACCGAGCGACCAGGCCGCATGTTTAATCGCCTCGATCACGGAAATGTAAGAATCCTTCAGCGTGAATTTTCCGGTATTAAAATATTTTCCGACGATACCGATTTTGACCGTCCGGTTAGTGCTCATCGCGCGTCGGACCATCGCCCGCCAGGCGCGCAGATCCTGGCGTCTGACCGGCAGATTGAATTTAGTCAAGATCTTTTCCGCCAGTTTTTCGCGATTGAAATTTAAAGGCACCTGATAAATATTTTTTACATCCGGGGCGGAAATAATATCGGCCGGATGCATATTACAGTTAATCGACAGCCGCTCCTTGCGTGGCTGATCGAGTTGCTCGGCCGCCCGGCCTAAAATGAAATCGGGCTGAATCCCGGCTGAATTCAGGGTCCGGACCGCGTATTGCGTCGGTTTGGTTTTCATTTCACCGAGCTGCGATGGAATTGGTAGATAGCTGACTAAGATAAATTGGACATGGCCGGGTTGCCGTAGATGCATCATCCGGGCCGCTTCCAGAAAGAGCATGTTCTGGTACTCCCCGACCGTGCCGCCGATTTCAATTAACATGATTTGCGCCCGACTGACTCGGGCGGCTTGGCGGATTCGGCTGATCACTTCCTCCGGTACATGCGGGACCACCTCGACGCACTTGCCATGATAAGCCAGCGCCCGTTCGCGACTAATGACCGATAAATAAACTTGTCCGGTGGTCATATAGTTTTCGCGACCGATATCAGTCTGCAGAAAACGTTCGTAGTTGCCGATATCCTGATCGGTCTCTAAGCCATCATGGGTAACAAAAACCTCGCCATGTTCAGTCGGATTCATCGTCCCGGCGTCGACGTTGATGTAGGGATCAATTTTAATGGCCGAGACCCGATAACCCCGACTAATCAGCAACCGACCGATTGACGAAACCGCAATCCCCTTGCCTAATCCGGAAAGCACTCCGCCCATCACAAAGATATAACGCGTATCAGGCCGGTTCATTGGTAATTAAAATATTAATTGCGCAGGTTCGACCAACCGGCCAGCGGATTAGCGCCGGATGATCGCCAAGTTGTTTAAAATCTGGCGGCTCTATCTCAACGTCGGTTAATTTGACATGATACTGGCGCCGGAGAGCGGCCGTCACGGTATCGGCGTGGATGGCGGCGAACAACCGGCCTTGATCGCTGGCGGGGGCAGTCAACCTGACCGTCACTTTTTGCAAACGATTTATTTCCTGCGCGGCATTTGTGACCGCCTCAGCCTGGGCCTGGTCCTGCCGCTGTTGCCGCTGCTGCTGAGCCGTCAATACATCTCGGGAGGCGATTTTAGCCAGCCGTTTAGGAAAAAGAAAATTTCGGGCATAAGCGTCACTGACTTCCTTAACCTCATCCGACCGGCCGACCCCGGGCACATTAGCAATAAATACTACTTTCATGGTTGTAAGATCTGCTCAATCGCCCGTTGCAGTTGCGGATCATCAGTTGAATCAGCCGGCTCGATTAAGACATCCGGAACGATGCCATCATCGGCAATCGAGCGGCCACTAGGCGTTAACCACTTGGCCACGGTCAATTTCAAAGCCGACCCGTCGGGTAACTCAGAAAAATCCTGAACCGTTCCCTTGCCGAATGTTTTAGTGCCGATGACCATCGCCGTTTTAGTGTCTTGTAATGCCCCGGCAACGATTTCAGCTGCTGATGCGCTACCCTGGTTAACCAGTACGACCACTCGTTCATCGACCAGGTAGGCATTCCCTTCGGCTTGAATATCGCGGCGATTGTTACTCCGCCCGACTTCTGAAACAATTACCCCGTTTGGAATGATGGTGCTGGCGACTTTCACGGCTTGGTCCAGTAAGCCCCCGGGGTTGTTGCGCAAATCGATGATTAGACCCTGACTGCCCTGACTTAACAAATTTTTTGTTTGACGTTGGAAGGTCGAGGCGGTATCGGACATAAAACTTGTAATTCTGACGTAGCCAATTTTTTTACCGCCCGATTCAATCACCCGCGAGGTGACGGACTGGAGGCGAATAGTAGCGCGAACAATTTTAAACGTCCGCAGATCCGATTCACTGCCACGATGGACGCGGATTTCTACAGTCGTCCCCTGCGGACCGCGTAGGGCTTGGACGGCTTGATCAATATTCAACGTGGCGGTGTCCTGCTGGTCAATGCTTACTAATTCATCGCCCGCCATGACCCCGGCCTCGTCCGCCGGCGTATCCGGTAGGGGGGCAATCACCGTCAGGGAGTTATTTTTAAATCCGACTTCCATGCCCACTCCTTCGAAACTGCCGTCGATTTCTTCCTGTTGAAATTTTGTGGCAGCGGCCGGATCAAAATAAGTTGAGTATGGGTCGCCGAGCGCTTGTACTAAACCGGCCATCATACCGCGGACTAACTCCTGGCTGTTGATGTCGGGTTTAACGTAATCATCGTGCAGTCGCTCCCATAGTTCCTGTAAGACCGCCGTATCCGTCGCGGTCGGCGCCGGTTTTAAACTTCGGACCGTATTTAAAAGCTGGCCAAGATTAATGTTACTCGACCGATTAGTCGGCGCCAGCATCACCCCGGCCCCAAAACCGACCGTCAGGAGAACCAGGCTGACGAGGACAGCCAGAAGAATTCGCATTCTTGTATGCATCATCAAGATTATACCTGCTGACTTCGTTTCAGGCGAGCCCCCAGTGCACCCAAACGCTGATCCAGCTGTTGATAACCGCGATCGATGTGTTCAATCCCCCACAACCGGGAGATCCCAGTTGCGGTTAAGGCAGCGATCAGATGTGCCATCCCGGCGCGGATATCGGGCATCGTCACTTCGGCCCCATGCAACGCGGCTGGTCCGGTGACAGTGCAACTGTGCTGAAATCCCTGGGCCCACCAGCGACACGGTAGTTGGCCAAGGCAATCGGTGGTCGTCTCTAATGACGCCCCCATGGCCTGTAAAGCTCCGGTATAACCCAGTCGGTCTTCGTAGACTGTTTCATGAAGATGCGACACGCCGGTGGCCTGAGTTAGGACCGTGATCAGCGGCTGCTGCCAATCAGTCATGTAGCCAGGATGGGTATCGGTTTCCAGATCGATCGCTCGAAGCGAGCCGGGTCGGAAAAATTTTATGCCCCGGTCATTGATAGTAAAGCCACCGCCGATCCGACGAACGGTGTTTAGGAAAGTCATTAAATCGGCTTGCCGGGCTCCGTTGACCTGAATTTCTCCGCCGGTGGCTAAAGCTAAACAGGCGAACGATACCGCTTCATTCCGATCGGGCATGACGCGGTAATGAGCGCCGTGCAGTTCGGGCACGCCTTCGATGTACCAGGTTCGATTGGTGCCCAATTCGATGATCGCTCCCATGTTTTGCAGCAGCTGGACAACGTCGATAATTTCCGGCTCAACGGCCCCGTTTCTGATCACCGTCCGCCCCCGGGCGCAGACCGCCGCCAGAATTATATTTTCAGTGGCGCCGACGCTGGGGTAAGGCAACTGGATGGTGGCTCCATGGAGACCGCTGGTGCGGGCCAAATAGCGATCGCTCCGGCCGGTAATTTCCGCTCCCATCGCCCGTAAGGCGGTGGTATGAAAATTTACCGGACGTGGTCCAATCGCGTCACCGCCCACCACCGGCACTTCCGCCTGCTTGGCCCGCGTTAACAGTGGTCCTAAGGCCAAAATGGGCAGGCGATTACGACGACTGAGCGGACCGACGGCGGGATTAGTGATGGTCGGGGTGTCAATGGTCCACTGCTCGCCACGCTGGGTAATCCGCCCGCCGATCGATCGGATTAATTCCGCCACCACCGCCGTATCCACCAAATCAGGCACATTGGTAATGACTGACGGTTCCGCCGATAAAATCGTAGCCAGTAAAATTTTAGTGGCGGCATTTTTTGCGCCGGCTACCTGAATTTCTCCGGCCAGCGGGGTGCCGCCGGTGACCTGATAGTACTCGCGTGAAGGTTGTGCCATGAAAAATCGAGTGCTAAACTGTATTCGCGTTAACTGGCTTAATCATGCCGGTAGTGTACCACGACGTTAGGTCTCGTCAATTTTCTATGCCTATCTTTTTTCGCCGTTTCGCCTCGGTTATGGCCGCTCTGATTTTTCTGGCGGTCGCTCCGCTGTTGGTGTTGGAAGCCAGCGGTTACCGCTGGGCCGGGTGGTCGCAAAAATTCGTGCCGACTGGGGCGATTTTAATCAGCAGCACGCCGAAAGCCACTGTTTACCTAAACGGTCAGCCACGCGGGGAGTCGACTAAGCGATTAGCCCGATTGTTCCCCGGGACTTACCAGCTGGAACTGCGACGTTCGGGTTATAGTCAATGGCAACGTAATGTCCGCGTCATCGCCGGACAGGCAATTTATGTCGGGCCGGTAGTGTTATGGCCGGAGACCGTCAAAACCTCAACCATCGGCCTGGCCCCAATGGAAACCGCGATCGCCAGCACCGACGGGCAATACATCTGGACCGTCAACCAAGCTGGCGACCGCTGGCAGCTGCGGGGATTATACCCTAATAAAACCACTGCCACCTGGTCACTCACCAGCCAACCGCAACTGATTTGGCGCAGTCCGGACGGAAATTATACAGTGGTAAAAACTGAATCGGGAGTATCCGCCTGGGCCCTGACTCAAGCTGAACCGTTGCTGCAGTTACCACAATTGACGACCGTCAAATGGAGTTCCGAATCATCATCAATTGCCTTCGCCTTGCAGGATTCAGCAATTAAAACTATTGATTTCGACCGCCGCATTACCACCGACTTCGTCAATCAGGCCGCAGCGATGGACGTCATTAACGACACGGTCTGGTTCACGACCGGGTTGGACGGCAAAACGACGCTCTGGCGACAAGCCGCTTTCGGCCAAACCACACCGCGTTTCGTGACCATGTTCGACGGTCCAATTGAATTTCTATCGTCAGCCGGTGATGGCGCGGCGATCCGTCAGACCACCGGCCGTCAGACAACTATCGTCCGGATTGACCAGGTCAGCGGTCAAACCGTGCTGCAGGGCCTCGGCCCAGTTGATCAATGGTGGTGGTCAAAGCAAACTCAGCCGCTGTGGACCCGCGGGGTTGATCTGTGGACTTTAAATAAAGCTGGACAACCAACTTTGGTTGAACGGTCCGTGGCCGAAATTAAGTGGGCGGCCTGGGCCATCGCCGCGAAGGCAATCGCCTTTGGTGATCAGTCAACTTTGCGGATTCGACAATTTGAACCAGCCCTGGGTTCACCGCTACTGTCAAACTACGCCCTGCCCGCCACGGCCCAATTGGTTGGTACCTGGTTTAATACCAAGCAAAATGCCTACCTGGTAACTGATCCAGCCCCGGCCATATTGTTAGTTAGTTGGTCCCCAACTGTTGATAAGAACTCCGAAGTCAACAACTAGTCTAATGATGGTTGTTGGCTCTTTTTGGGTGATCAGGCGCTAGGCTGAAGACCGCCAGTGCTAGACCAAGTCCAGCCAAGATCATCACAGAGGGCATGGACATGACAGCGCTGACCGTCCCCCACCGCCATGCTTCCAGACCCTGGAGTACAGCTAATCCAATGGTATTCATCAGAATAATAAATGCGCCCAGTATTTTCATGGTATGTAGGTTAGTTTAATGCCGGTCACCGCGATAGGTTGGTTCGATTGATTAACCAGATGAAGTCGATACCCGCCAGGAAACCGGTTTAGTTCGGTAAAGCGGATGGTGCGTTCAGACGACAGATCGGATGGTTTCGTGGCTGGGTTCTTATATTCGGCATAGATATTTACCGGGCCGGTTGATTGAATAAAGATCCGAGCACTGGTAAAGCGAGCCGGGACACGTAGAATAAAGGTCGTCTCCGAATTCGGTTCCAACCGTAGACGATGCCGATCAAAGGATTGTGGCGGGATTTGAGCCGACCAGGATATGAACCGATGCAGGACATCAACATGCGTGATATTCACTCGTACAGGACCGAGTTTACCCGTTTGAAGAGCTAGTACTCGATAACCGGCGAAAATCCATAGGGTGCCGCTTAAAACGAGAATGGTAAATAAACTAATCTTCTTCATAAGGGGGAGGGTGATGGTTGTAACCGCCAGAGGGTGCTGTCGTCAATAGCCGTAACTGATGTCACTACTAAATTATGTGCCGTCGCTTTGTCCCGTAAAGTTGCTTCACTGGTGGCGAGAATCGAACCAATTAGATAAACCGGCCGCCGGGCGACAATATTTGATAAAACAGTCCACTCATCCTCTGTAATCGGTTGTCGGTAGCTGACAATCCTTGAAGCTAAGAGAGTTTTATCATAACGGCCGGTAATAATCAGGCTATTCGCTTCGGTATACTGCTTGACCACCCGTTGAACCGACTGAAAACGGAGGTCCTGTTGGCGGAGCGAACGTAAACCACTGTTGAAATGCCAGACTGATGACCACATATTAGACGTTAGAACTATTCCCGCTAATACAATGGCCACCCAGGGTTGACGACGATAAATCCAGCGGAGTGTGACCACCACACCGGCGACCATCGCCACTATCAGCGGCAACCAGTAGCGAACGTACGACGTAATCGATCCGGCCACGGCTGGACCGTTCTGGGCCAGATCCAGCGATCCGTAGTAAACCAAATAATATGCCACGAAAAGCA
>Ga0315287_10000078_pt1 | contig 85281 bp, 88 predicted proteins | sample YL17G11_0_MG_FD_205037 | JGI IMG/M metagenome (GOLD analysis project Ga0315287, IMG submission 205037) | Sediment microbial communities from Yellowstone Lake, YNP, Wyoming, USA - YL17G11_0 | ecosystem: Environmental > Aquatic > Freshwater > Lake > Sediment | place: USA: Wyoming | collected...
CAGACCGTTGCGAATCTAATCCATTTTTTCGGCGCTCCAAGACTTAAAGGCGCAAGCAGAACATCAGGCGGAACAGGGAAAAAACTCGACTCAGCAAAGCTGAGACAAAATAAGGCGATTACGCCATGTTTCGTATGAGCGAAATGCAAAACCCAGTCATAGAGACGTTTATGTATATGCCATGCCGGTGGTTTAACGCCCACAAAGGTTGTTTTTTCGTTCATATTAGCTTCTAAAACTAATGATTATTCTCTTGCGGCTAACTATCAAATGAGGGCGTTGGGGCTCGAACCCAAGACCTACGCATTAAAAGTGCGTTGCTCTACCAGCTGAGCTACGCCCTCAAGTACTTTTTCCACAATAAGTTAATCTAAATCTGCAAATAACCGAGGTTAATCGCAGGGGGATACTTTACAAACTACCGGCAGATTTTGCAAGAAGATTAACCCCCACCCTAATTTCCCAATATGTCTATTTGTTTGGGACTGTTAGATGACAATTCCCTCAGCGGATTTTGAACAAATGCCGATGCCGGGAAAACCGGCGTGGAGGCGTTACTTTTTAGCCAGTTCGCGCAGTGTCGAAAGTTTGTCGCGGATTTCATCAGCCATTCTGCTGTTTGGGAAGCCCCTGATAATATCCTGGCCGGTAATCAGGGCATCGGCCCACTGCTTATCGCTTACGGCAAGAGCGAACTGCACCCCGAGATTATGAAGTTTGTTTTTGAAAACTTCTGTTGCCGCTTCCTGAAGAGCCAGTCCTTCGCTCGGCGTAAGATACGAATCAAGCTCTTTGAGTACCATAAGGCTCCTGTCGGTATCTTCCCGTTTGACCGCTTCGTCCCAGGCCGCCAATAGCTGTCGTTTCCGCTGCTCCCTTTTCTCAATAAGTTTTTGCTGCAGGGGCTCGGCTTTTTCCGAATCCGGATATTTCTTTATAAGGCTTTCAATTTGAATGCTGGCGGTTGTCCACTGGAACTGCTCAAACAGTCTTTCGATGTAATTTATAATCTGGTTGATTCTTTCCTGTTCCGTTGCGTCACGGTAGTTATCGGCAGCGGTTTTAAGCTCTTCTGCCAGTTCCTTATATTCGCTTCGGCGGGCAATGTCTTCTATCATCGCATAAGTCGCTCTGAAATCCTGCTGATGAAGCTTTTCCATCACTGAAGCACGCAGATACTGGTTATCCATATCTCGATAGGCGATGGTTTTTGCCGCCTCGCTGAGTTTGACTCCCTTGCTTATCTGTTCGAACAGACTTCTGCTTGCTGTCAGTGCATCGCTTATCCGTTCAAGCTGCTGCTGCTGTGCTGTCAGTATTTTTATCGCTTCATAGAGCAGCAGGATTATCCCGAACATGCCGACAGCCGCGGCAAAAAGTATCAGCATCATAAAACTGCCCTTGAAGACCGGCATCGCATCGGCAAGAACCCATACAATTACCGTCACTATCATAAGACCGGCAAAAAGCAGGTGCCATTGCACAAGCCAAAGTGTTTGAGGCAGTTTTACTCTCATAACTGGTTCTCCATAAGCTTATTGTAACTTTAGTACATAGTTAATGATACAATCGGCAGGCTTTCTCTGCAAGTGTTCTTCCTGGTCGGCAAATCTATTGTTTACGTTGATTTTAAACCACAGTATTAACCGTTCGGCTATATCTGCAATTTAAAAGCGTTCACCCACACCATATCCCACACCATATTTCGAGTAAATTGAAGTAAAAGTTTGTCCCGTTAGAGACAGGCTGCCTTTGCCCCGTTAGAGACGGGCATCCTTCGGCAGCCGTCAGAAATCTTTGATTTCTTGTCTTTAACGGGGTTTGGCAGCCGTCAGGCATCATAGATGCCTTGTCTCTAACGGGATTTGTTTTTTCTTGGTTGACCCTATGCCACAGAGAAAATAGCCACGAAGGAACACGAATTTTTTGCCACAAAGGCACGAAGTTAATTGAAGATTGCAAATAGTCAATCTTGATTATCTATTGCAAATTATCCCATAGGGTTTAAACTACTTACCTATGGCGAAGAAAAAGACGGCAAAGACGGAGTCAGCATCGGCTGTGCCGGCGGGCAAACCATCTGCCCTGCTCGATACGCGGGTAATCTACTGCGGCGACAATCTTGAACAACTGAAAAAACTGCCCGAAAACTGCGTTGACCTTATTTATATCGACCCGCCCTTTAACTCCAACCGAAACTATGAAGTCTTCTGGGGCGAAACAAAGGAAAAACGCTCATTCGAAGACCGCCACGCCTCGACACAGGCATATATCGACTTTATGCGCCCCCGCTGCGTTGAACTTCACCGCGTCTTAAAAAAAACCGGCTCATTTTATTACCACTGCGACTGGCACGCCTCGCACTACGTCAAAATTATGCTCGACCAGATTTTCAGCGAAAATAGTTTCCAAAATGAAATTATTTGGAAACGTAAACAAGGCAGAACCGGACCAATCAACCGTTTTGGTGTTTCGAATGATAGCATTTTTTTCTATACAAAATCTGACGATTATACATTCCATACACAATACAGACCCAATGACCCAGAGTATTTAGAGAAAATGTTTTGCCATGTGGATGAAAATGGCAGACGTTACCAAAATGACAATTTGGCAAGCCCCAATCCGCGGCCTAATCTTATGTACGATTATAAAGGATACAAATGTCCGCCAAAAGGATGGGCGATTTCACGGGAAAAAATGGAACAGTGGGATAAAGAGGGGCGCCTTCATTTCCCTAACTCACCGGATGGACGAATTCGCCGCAAGAGGTACCTAGATGAACTGAAAGGTGAAGAAATACAAAATCTATGGGACGATATTGAGCCAATTTCATCGCAAGCCGCTGAGCGGTTAGGATACCCGACACAAAAACCCTTGACGCTTCTTGAACGAATTATTAATTCTTCAAGCAACAAGAACGATATTGTATTAGATGCATTCTGTGGATGTGGTACTGCATTAGTTGCCGCCGAAAATTTAGGACGGCAATGGATAGGCATTGATATTTCGCCGACTGCCTGCCGTGTAATGGCAAAGCGGATGCGCGATGTCTGCGGTATGAAAGAAGATGAAAAACTCTGGCGTATCAGCAGGGGCTTTGTTGTTCGTGATTTGCCATGGTCTGAAAAGAAACTGCGAGAACTTCCGCCGTTTGAATTTGAGAACTGGGCGGTTATCGCACTTGGCGGCAGACCCAATAAAGCGCAGGTCGGCGATATGGGAATTGACGGCCGTATTTATCCTATCTCTGCCATACCTAAGAAACAGGCAGGCGAACTCGATTTTATGGATGTCTGGTACCCGATTCAGGTCAAGCAGAAAGACAAGGTTGGCAGGCCGGATATAGATTCTTTCGAGGCGGCTATGATGCGCAACGACCGCACAAAAGGCTTTTTCGTAAGTTTCGATTTCTCATCTGACGCGATGAGTGAGATACAAGCCTTTTTCAAAAAAACCGGCAAAAGTATAATTGCCTTGACGGTGAAAGACATTCTCGAAGAACAAATCGCCTATAAATTAGCATAAGAAGAACCAAAAAAATCAGGACAGTAAGTTCAAAAAAATGAATTAACGAGGGATAATATGGATATGCAAAAAGATTATGAAAATCTAAAAAAATCTTTGATGGAATTGTTTGATTTCGCCGATCAACTATTAGGAGGAACGAATATCTTTAACCATATTAATTGGATGCTGGTCGTCAATACGGGTACTCTACTTTGGTTTTTTGGCATATTGGACAAGTTTACTATCAACAACCAATTAGTTTTCAAATGGTGGATTATATTGACCATCATATGCCTTCTAATCCCTTTGATTACTTTATATCAGTTTCGTACTTCACTTTTCAAACTGAATTTGCAACTAAAAACAGCAAATGTTGATTGTCTTAAAGCCGAGAGCCCTGATAAATTAAACATCGATAAACTTTATGACTCATTAAAAGGGCTTTTACTTTCTGCAAAAATAACTTGTGTGGCGGAATTCTTTTTTTTGCTCGGTATTGTTTCAATGGTTAGTTATATCATCACATATTTTATACGATATAAATGAATTTTTCTCAGCCATAGAAGTTGCATTGTTATTCACAGAATAAAAATATATGGATAAGTTACTTGAGCTAAAGCTTTTTAGATACATCTACGGGCACTCTAACGATTGGGATGTTATGCCATCTGAGTCTCCAGATTTCATTTGTATCAGAAATCACAAGCCAATTCTCGGGGTTGAAGTAACTGAACTATATCGCAACGAGAGCGATGCTCGCTTAAAAAATATTAACGGTTATGCCGCAACTCTCTTGAAAGGTGGTAATTATGTTCATAAAGATGATAAAGGGAATATAAGAGTAGATCGTGTAAAATATATAAAAAAGGATGAAAAAGATGGCCGCGAAATAAATGCAATTATTCAAGAAGTTCCTGGTTTTAATGAAAAAATTGCTCTGTTAATAAAGGCCATTGAAGGCAAAAAGAAAAATGTTGATTCATATCTTCGTTTATGTCCAGAAGTTGATCTAATAATTAATGATGCGTCTAGAATATTTCGGTTTGATAAATTCGAAAATTTCTTTATTCCGTTTTCGCGATTAATAAAAACTAGTACAATTATCAGTTCACAATTTAGAGAAATCTTTCTTATTACTAGCAACAAGGAACGTTTAACTGTAAAAATTCCATTAAAACTTAACTTATTTGCTCAAGATATTAATATTTTTGAAAAACTTGTGCTCAATTCAATTGCTCTTAAGGAAACTGATAAGAATCAAGCTTTTAAAATATTATTTTATTGCCTTTACAAATCAGGCTACAAGGATATTTCCGTAACTACAATTGATGGTTGCATCGGGCTATCAATAGGAAGCCATCAATATTTATATTCAAAAAAAAGTAAAAACATACGCGACTGCTCAAGAATTCCAGAACAACTGCCTAAAGGACAATTTATTGATAAACTTATCAATAAATTAGGCGAATCCGAAAAATATAATGCAAAAAAGATATTAAAAGAAAGGTCAAATTATAACTGCCGCCTTGAATTATTTTTCGAAGTGGAGAAAAATTAAAGGGGCCAGACACCGCAATTCGTAATTAAAAATTCAAAATTACAGATATATTCTCTGTGCTCTCTGTGAGATCTGTGGCAAAAAAATCTCTGTGGCTTATTCCTGCTAAATCATTTCGCGCTGCCGCTCGCGCCGGCGTTTTTTGCTTTAAGACAAAAGTCGCGCAGCGGCAATAATTACAAAATATAAACCCGGACGAAGCTCGCTTCAGGGAGGGTTTGTTTTTGAAATTATTAAATCCCTTTAGGGATGTCTTAAAGTAATAGCGACTCTGTGAACTCTGTGGCTCGGTGGTGAAAGTTAAAAATCCTTCTGCAAAAAATCCCCAGGTATCTATACTCGTATGCAGTATATCGTCGGGAGATGGCTTACGCCACTGCATACGAGCATAGTGATATAAATTTATTGCTTCAACTCTTTTGGCATTGTTTATCTGTTGCCGATACGGCAACGTTTTATTTTGCTTTAAGAGCCTGCCCTCGACCGCGTTCGGGGGCGAAATCCCTTTAGGGATAAAATTCAAAGCGATGTGCCGACGTCAAGTTCACTTCGTGAAATTTATTGCTTTAACTTTGCCGATATAATCGACAAAAATTCAGATTTGAAAACCATTTGACAGCGTTTATTGCTTTAAGGCAAAGCCGTGTAACGGCGGAAAAAGGCAAACACTAAACCCGGTTGAAGTTTACTTCAGAAAGGGTTTTGTTTGAATTTTTATAGTCCCGATTTTCGGGACGCCTTAAAGCAATTCTGCCGTGTTAATCCGTGCCTGCCCCGTGAGATGTCCGCCCGCAGGCGAGACTTATCTCATCGGGGTCTAATATTTTTCTCTGTGTCCGGCGCCTGTCCGCCATAGCTCGTAGCGACGGCGGATGGCTAAAAATAAATCCGCGTTAATCCGCGTCATCCGCGGTTAAATTTATTTGTGTCTTTGCCTGTCCCGCCTTGCGCGGAATTGTCTATTTTATGCAACACCTCTGCAAATTTCGCAAAGAACGCAATCTCAATGTTTGCCCCTGAATCTTCGGCCTATGGAACAAAAATGCCGTTTTTTAAGGCTGCTGACCGGCAAAGTTTTGATTGTCCGATAATGGCACATCCTTTGCAGACCTGTGATAGATAAGGACAGACTGTAACCGCAGGAAGCTCGAAGAAGAAGTTTATCCGCCTATGGCGGAATAATGGAGGACATTAAAATGGACATCTCTGCTGTCGAAACCAGACTTAATGAGCTTTTGAATGAAATTTCAGACATACCTGTCGGCCGGGGCAAAAAACTTTTACTGCTTACCCAAAAGGCGAAGTCTATAGACCCAAAGCTAAAAAATGAAACCATCGATGAATCCCTCGACCATCTCCGCCTGATTATAAAGTATTTGCTTTTTGATGTGGAGGCGACACGTCGGGAAAACTCATATCTTCGAAAGATGCTTGAAGGTCGGGAAGATTAACGCGAATTTTCGACTATTTATTCCGCTGTGGCCGGCGGCGCATTCTGGTCCGTTATGGGAACAAGTTTAAACTTTGCCTCAGCAGGGTCGCCTTTGAGCCGAATCTTGTCTTCGCGAACGTACTGTATGGGGAAATTATAAATTATCTGCCGCGTTATTTCCGGTTTGCCGACATCATCGTCCTGAATCTCAAGCAGCACTTCGAACTGTTTCTGTTCGTATGCGTCCTTAGCTTCAAGCGTAGCCAGTATCGGAATACTGCCGACCTCGGGCCGTTTGATGAATTCCACTTTATATCCGCCGGTAAGGTTTGCGCTGAATATATATCCGAGTGTACCGCGAATCGTGTACTGTTTCATATCCTCGCCGGTTACCGGAAGCTCAATTTTAACAGTAGCGTCGGAATATCTTGTTTCGCCTTTGGCAAGTTCAATATAAGGGTTTTTGCTGATTACTCCTCCGCGAGCCTGTTTTTTCTCAGCGGTTGAAACCAGTTTTACTTTTGCTTCAGTTACCACATCCGGCGATAAGATAGTAATAATATCAGGCGTTACTTTTGCCGCCGGCACTTCGGTATCCGTCTCATCGACACATTTTATTGGAAGTGTTTTTTCCTTAAGCGCAACCACTTTTATCTTTTGCAGCTTGTCGGGCCTTGCCGCCTTGACCGCCAGCCCGTACTCGCGAATCTTTTCACTTTCAGCAAGAAATCTTCGCACATCCGGCAAACTGTATTCGCCTTCTGCGGCCATATTCTGTTTTTCAGCATCGAATACGATATCAAGTTTTTCTCTGCCGGCGTTCATTTTACTGATAAGTTCTCCTGTTTTTCTCGCCGGCCCTCTGAAATCAGCTTTTATCTGGATATCGGGTTTACCCTCGATGGTTACCCACAGCCGGGGATTGGCCTTGCTGACGGCTATAGTTACAGTCTGGTCGGCGAGGTCTTTATCGAGAGATAAATCTGCCCACACCCATATCAGGCAGGTTATAAATATTACGAGTATTGCTTTTTTAAGTTTTGCAAACATAGTTCTACGTTTCTTTGCTCACAGGGTCAGTGTTTCTTCGCAGCTTCGCGGTAATGGCACTGGCGTCAATTATTATATTGGTCAGTCTTTTCCGCAATTCTTCTTCGGTTATATGCCGGTCGAGTTTGCCGTTTTCGGCTATGCTTATGATTCCTGTTTCTTCGCTGACAACTACGGCTACTGCATCGCTGCCTGTGGTAATGCCGACTGCGGCTCTGTGTCTTGAGCCGAGCGAACCCTTTACAACGCCGACTTCCGCCAGCGGAAGCTGGACTCGCGCCGCGGCGATTCTGTCTCCGTGTATTATTACCGCCAAATCATGCAGTGCCGAACCGGGATGGAATATTGTCTCAAGCAGGGCGGCCTTGACTTTGGCGTCGAATTTTACGCCTGTTTCGGTAAATTCGCCCAATGCTACCTGTCTTTCGAGAACGATAATTGCTCCGGTCTTCTTTTCGGAAAGATTGACAACTGCACCTATAATCTCCTCTACGGTTTGTGAAAGTTGTTGATGTGACGAATTGCCGAAGCTGCCGGCTTGTCCTATTTTAATAAGCATTCTCCTGATTTCCGGCTGGAATGCCGCCACAGCGAGAATCAAAACGAGGATAAGGAAGCTGCTGTATAGATATTGGAGTCTTTCGAATTCGAAGCTGCCTATTAGAAGTTTAAGGATCATCGACCCGGCGAGCAGCAGAATAATTACTCCCCTGAACAATCGCTCGCCCCTTGTGCCTTCGAGAAAATTTACCGCCCAGTAAACAACAAGCCCTATCAACAACAATTCGATGAAAACTATCAACGGATTATATGTTGCGATACGGTTGAAATATTCGATAATCGCGTCCAGCCACATTTGTGAAGCAAATTCCTTTTAGCTTTTCTACTCTGTGTTCCCGTTTTACCTTATAGTATATTCAGAAAGTCTGCTGGGCCTGTCCAGTAAAAAAATCGCGTCGATATCGTCAATCATCATCGAGCCGTTCAGCCGAAGCTGTCTCGAACGGTCGTCACTCCGCTCAGCAGAGGTTTCGCCTGCGCCATGACAGCCGATTACTGATATCGTAAGCATCAACAAAACAAACGAAAGCAAAATACCTGATAAAAATCTCTTCATCATGTCCTTCCCCACCTAAATTATTCTAAATACAGTAGGCACAAAGTCTAACCCCGATACAATTCGGGACTTTGCATACAGCCATTCTAACACATTATGGTTTAAATGTCAATTTAGGCAGACTTTGAATTTGAAATTTTATTTTAGGCTATTTCAACCCCCGAAAAGTCCTGTTTTTCGACATTCTGTACATTTTTTACCGGACTTTACGGGTATTTTGTCTATTGTTCCTTGAATTTTTTCGGCAATTTGTTATCTTTTGCAAAGCTATGGAATTTCCTGAAAAAACAACGATACAGTCGTACACAATAACGGTCATTCCGCGATATTGCGAGACCGACCAGGCGGGCGTAGTCCATCACAGTGTTTTCCCTATCTATTTCGAGATGGGCAGAACCGAACTTCTCCGCGCCAACGGCCTTGCTTACAAAGACCTCGAACGTGAAGGCTTTTATATGGTCGTCGCTGAACTGCACGTCAAATACCGCAGGCCGGCATACTACGATGAAAAACTGGAACTGATTACCGAATGCACAAAAGTATCCGCCGCGAAAATCGAGCATAGTTATAAATTGATTCGTCCCGGCGTAGGACTGCTGCTTGCCGAAGGCTGGAGCATCCTTGCCTGCGTCGATGATAACGGCAAACCGAAACGTGTGCCGGAATTTATGTACCCGGGCTGAAACAGAAAAAGGAAAACAATTTAGAAGGAGAACAATATGGCTAATATCGAGGTGCACAAAAAGTCTTACGAACCAAAGGAAATTATCAGCCAGGCAAACAAAGCTTGCGGCTGGTTTGCCGCTATCGCCGCGTTTTCGCTGGTCAACTCTCTATTGATATTTTTTAAGAGCGAGACAACTTTTGTAATCGGCCTCGGCATAACTATGATTGTGGACGGCATTATAGCGGTCGCCCGTGAGGAAGCTGCGACTGCAATGGCAAATTTTCTGACTGTTATTGGATTCCTGATAAATCTTATTTTAATCGGCGTCTTCGCCCTTATCTGGTTCTTGTCCAAACGCGGCAGCAAAATTGCTTATATTACAGGTATGATATTGTATTTGCTCGACGGCCTTCTCTTTGTCCTTTTTAAGGACTGGTTTGGCGTCGCGTTTCACGCGTTCTTTTTGTATATGCTCATCGGAGGCTACGGATATATAAAGGCAAAGGCAAATGCGGAAAGCCTGTTAGCGGCCGATGCAATCAGCCCGCCGCCTGCTGCGACTGGTGAATAAATACGAAATACAGGCATAATTAAAAATTAGCAGTAATCTAACTAATCGAAAAGTTCCCTGAACCTGCCGGCGATATCGGGGGCCTTGCATAAGGTTTCGCCGATAAGAATCGCTGTCGCACCGCATCTTTTTATCTTCTCAATATCCTGCCTTGTTTTTATCCCGCTCTCGGCGACAAGTCCGTTTGTTTGCCCGGCAAGTTCGGCAAGCCTGATTGTCGTATTCAAATCGACCTGCATCGTTTCAAGGTCGCGGTTGTTTATCCCGATTATGCTATAATGAGCCATTGGAAAACCAATCAGACTCCTTACCCGCAAAAGCGTTTCTGCGCTGTGCACCTCCAGCAATATTGACAGTGTAAGTTCCGCCGCAAGAATCATTAAATCCAGTATCTTCCCGTCTGTCGGCTCGAACGCCTCGGCTATGAGCAGTATCGCATCGGCGCCGGCCGTGCGCGCTTCATAAATCTGGTATTCGTCGATAATAAAATCTTTCCGCAGAACCGGCAGCGAAACCGCTTTTTTAATTTGTGTCAGATATTCGAGCCTGCCCTGAAAATATTTTTCGTCAGTCAGAACGCTAATGGCGTCGGCGCCGCAGGATTCGTAAATTTTTGCGATTTTTACAGGGTCGAAATCCGGCCGGATAATCCCCGCCGATGGCGAGGCTTTTTTGACTTCCGCTATAACATTTATATTCCGCAGGTTCGGCTTTGTAACGGCCTTGTGAAAGTTTCTGCACTTGGGCAGATTTTTTATCTGCTCTTTGAGATGCTCAATGGAAACAGCTTTTCTCTGCTGTTCGACTTCATTCCGTTTGTAACTGATTATTTCTTTGAGTATATTTGCCAAGATATTAACCTGCCGCACTGACAAAACCCATTCGAAGCTGACTTAACGCCCCGGCCAGGAATTTTTCTTCCTGCTCGGTAAGATTTCCTTTTGTTTTTTGCTCAATCGCTTCGAGCATATCTATATGAAACTTCGCCAGCGGCAAATCCCTTTTCGGCGTTTTGTCGTTTTCGTCGCCTATAAGTCCCATAGCGAAAAACGCCTGTGTCGCCAGCAGGCTGATTAGAGAATTGAAATCTCCCGGCGGCAGCGTTTGAGACTCTTTTTGGGGCTTGGGTTCTTCTTTGTCTTTTAGAACCTCTTTTTCCTTCTGCGCCTTGTTCTTCCAGTCTTCGTCAACTATGATTTTTTTCTCTTCTTTTTTTTCTTCTGTCATAATAAACTCCGATTAAGCCATGAATGAACACTAATAAACACAATATTATTTCTTTTCACTTGAGATATCTTTCCAATAATTTTGATTGTTCAAAAATTCCTTTTTAACCTCAGAACTACCATGATTATTTACATATTCCACGGCCTGAGCATAATATGGATCGCCCATCTTTTTCAATGTTCTAAATGCAGCATATCGATTCGCCTTATTTTCTTCTCCTTCTTTCATAAACTGTTCAGATAAAAATTGAGCCGCATCCTGTGAAGGACATTTAGATAATAAAGAAAACTCTTGAAATGCTATTCCGTGTTTACCCTTTTCGTTTTCGTTTTTAATTATTTCTAATAATTTTTTTCCTAATTCGGGCTTTCTGGATTCAGGAAATTGTTTAAATTCATCAAGAGCAGAACAGGCATATCCTTTAAAATAATAATTCGGATCTTGTAAAAATTTGAATAAAATATCTATTAGCTGGCCTGCTTCTATTGGCTTTAAAGCCATTGCGGCCAAACCAGTCCTTTGAAACTTTCTGTTTGGCGACCCAAGAACAGATATTATCTCACCTTCCGTCGGTTGTTTTGCTCGGAGAAATTTTTGCTTCATCTTGCTCATTTCACTAAGATATCCTAAAAATCTTTCATTTTCAGCATTGGCTACAAAATTACTCCATGCCTGATCATATTTTGATGCGTATTTAAACCACGCTTTGCTCTCAACCCCTGACTTAAATAAACATCCTGAGATAAAAATGGAGAACCCAATAACCAACCATATCACATACCAAATTTTATTGATTTTTCTCATGTTTATTTTTTTGCGTTTCTATCTTTTATATTTTCTCATACCTCTTTCGGCATCGCCTTTTTGCTGTCGGGCCTTGATTTTTTCCCGCTTGTCGTACTGACGTTTTCCAGTCGCTATCGCCAACTCGATTTTCGCATGACCAGTATCGGAAAAATATATCCGCAGCGGCACAAAAGTAAAACCCTTCTGCCGCAGTTTACCGTCAATCTTTTTTATCTGCCTTGTATGCAGCAGGAGCTTGCGTTTTCTCAAAGGTTCGTGATTTCTTGCCCCGGCCTGTTCGTACGGCGCGATATTGCAGCCGATGAGCCAGCATTCGTTGCCGTCTATTCGTCCAAAAGCCCCTTTCAAATCCGCGCCGCCCCGTCGCAGCGACTTGACTTCACTGCCAAGGAGAACTATGCCGGCCTCTATCTTTTCGATTATCTCATAATCGAAAAAGGCCTTGCGATTCTCCATTTTCGGTATGTGCTTAGTCTTTTTTTCGTCTTTCGCCATAATCGTATAATACCACAGGACACAAGATTTGAAATCTCAAATTTAATAGATTTCTCGACTCCGCCCCAAAGGGGCTCCGCTCCACCGTAAGGTGTCCTGTGGAGAAATGACAATGTTTAAACGCCATACCATTTTTTGATTGTATCTCTAAGTTCGGCCTCGTCTTTTGCCATTACAAGTTCCCTGCGGACCTTTCCCGGCTGGTCGTGGCTCCTGCCGTAGTGAGAAAGAAATTTCCTGAAGTACCAGACGCATTTTTTGGACTCGTAAAGTTCTTTAAGCAGGCCGAAATGTTCGAGTATAATCTGGCCCTGTTCCTTTATGTCCGGCTGATATATTTCTTCTTTACCTTCGAGCAATTCTTTTATCTGCCGGAAAATCCATGGTTTTCCTATCGCTCCTCTTGCGATAGCGACTCCGTCGACGCCGCTTGTTTTAAGTTTGTTGACAATATCATGTGCCTCGAACAAATCGCCGCTGCCGAGAATAACCGTATTGGGATATTGTTTTTTCAGTTCAGTGACAACGTTCCAGTCTGCGCTGCCCCTGAAGTATTGCGAAGTGGTTCTGCCATGGACAATCAGGCCGTCAATACCGCCTGCGACGGCATCGGCGCAAATCTGTAAAAAATCTTCACGCGCTCCTTCGCTGTCGTCGACGCCGATTCTCAGTTTCATCATAAGCGGACAGGTAACGGCGTTTCTGACGGCGCGGAAAATTTCGAGTATCTGCCGGGGATTACCGAGCATCGCGCCGCCTCTGCCTCTCCGCAAAACCTTCGGAGCAGGGCAGGCAAAATTCAAATCTATTATATCATAGCCGGCGGCGAGAAAGTTTTGGGCCGCCTGTGCCATTATTTTCGGCTGGGTTCCGAGCAATTGGCCGCCGATTGGATGTTCTTCGCTTCTGAGTTTGTGAAAATTTTTCGCAAGCAGCGGTTTATAACAGGCGGATGTATCGAGCATAACGCCGCTGAAGGTTAGTTCGCAGCCGAAACGTCTGGCAAGCGTTCTCATTGCCCGGTCGCTGTAGCCGCTTAGTGAAGCCTGCATAACAGGCATATTAAGTTTTATATTTCCTATTTGCACTTAAGCGGGCTTATCAGGAGTAACGGTTTCTTTTCCTGCGGCAAAACAGACAAACGAAACCAGAACAAGTCCGGTACCGGCTGCAAACAGAACTACTCTCGACGTTTTTAAAGTCACCCGCAGCAGCCAGGCTGGAATCTGGTCGTCTGAGACTTTCGGATTTTCATTGTCGTTCGACTGGTCGAGCACCGCCTTGGCCTGGGCAAGAGTATCTGCGGTTATTTCCACAGCCGGCAGGTTGGGTTCCTCGGGTTTTTCGCCCAAATTCGCGGGGACCAGACGCTTTAGCATATTGGGGTCTTTGTTTATTCGGCCAATCAGGACTTCCTGGTCCCGCATAATCTGTTCTATTGTGCTGTTGTTCTGTTCGGATTGTTTTGTCGCCGCTTTTATTTTATAAAGATTTTTCCACTCCGGCCCGAGTACCGCCAGCGTTACGGAAAGAATCCCTATTGCGGAAAATAAGGAAAAGAACGCGGCTCTGTTGAATTTTTCAAGTTTTTCCACTACTCTGCTCACCTAAGTAAAAATTACGCATATATAATACGCGGCGATTCTATAAAATCAAAAGTCAAATTTCCGGCAAAATCACCTTGTCATTGCGAGCCCCTTTGGGGCGAAGCAATCTCGTTTTTGAAGCAATAATAAAGATTGCTTCCCCCGCCTTCGCGGGGGCAGGCTTCCTCGCAATGACATTTTTAGAGATACCCTTCTATTTTTCATCGGCAGGGGCTATTGTTACCGGCCGGTCTTTTTAGTGGCTTCTTCAGATTTACTAAAGCCGCATTTCGGACATCTGTCGATGCAGCCGTCAGCGCTTTGATAGTCAAGGCTGAAGCAATTGCCGCATTTCTCACAGGTCGTTGCTGCATACGCAGATTCCTGTCCGCATTTGGAACATTTGAAAACCGGGGTCGCCAACCCGGCTCCGACAGGGCCTTTCGCAAGAAATTCTTTTTGGCTTATCTCGAACTTTTGGCCGCACTGCGGATTTTTACATAAAAGCTGAACCATACCGCTCGAAACAGTGGACTGGCCCGACCTGCCCGGCCGATTGGCCGCAACTGCAATAATCACGACCATAACAATACAGGCCAGGACAATGCAGGCGATGGCGATACCTGTCAAAGTTCTATTTTTAGCCTTTTTATTCCGCCAGAGACCATCAAATATAGGCTTGAGCTTTTTCCATATATTCTTACGTTTGCGCGAAACAGCCATTTTATCCTTGCCCTAAAATAATTCTGTACTTTACGCCCTTAAGAGTATAATACTTTTCATAATAAAAACCAGTCTGATATCTGGGAATATTACGAAAGGAGCCGGTATGACTAATGTTGTTCTTTATTTGATTTTAGGCCTTGTCGCTGGAACATTAAGCGGCCTTATCGGTATCGGCGGAGCGACAATAGTAATTCCCGCACTGGTTCTTATGTTCGGCCTGTCCCAGCATATGGCGCAGGGCACAACGCTTGCGCTGATGGTCCCGCCGATAGGAATACTTGCCGCATGGACGTATTACCAAAAAGGTTTTGTGGATTTGAAAATTGCCGGCTTCGTATGCCTGGGCTTTTTGGTCGGCGGTTTGTTAGGCGCGAAATTCGCGATTGGAATACCGGAGCAGATATTGAAGAAAATGTTCGGAATATTTCTGCTTATCGTTTCACTGAGAATGATTTTCTTTAAATAGCCTGAATAATTACCCCTGCCAGAACGCTTATAGCTATCAGAAGGGTGATAACAAAAAGTGTATCCTTGAAACTCTTGTTTTCCTTGGCAAGCACCAAAATTCCTAATCCTCCCGCCGCGCACAATCCCGCGACCAGAGAACCGAAACTGATTGCCCCATCGGCAAACAGTTTGGCCAAAAGTACCGATGCGAAGCAGTTGGGTATCAATCCGATTAACGACGCCAAAAACGGCTGAAATACCGTTCCGCCCAGGAGCATTTCCGCGATTCTTTTTTCGCCGACCTTTTGGACAATCAGATTCAATATGGCCGACAGAACAAACAAATAAATAAAGATTTTAATACTGTGCCGCAGCGGATGAAGAACCAGCGCCTTGAGTTTCGAGTGTTTCTCATCCAAATCATGGGCACAGCAGCCCGAATGATGTTCATGCTCATGTTCATCTTCATCTTCGTGATGATTATCCGCGTTAACCGGCTCGGCCTGTTTCCCCGCGGGCAAGCGTCGCAAAATTAAATCAATCCCGATACCTGCGACTATCGCTATTGCCGCCTTGATAGCGATAAGCATCATGACCATATGCGCCTTGCCCGGCATAGACAAAAGCACCGGCACAGCTTCGTCCGAGGTCGATATAAAAACCGCCAGCAGCGTTCCGACCGATATCAGCCGTCTGACGTATAACGCCGAGCCTACTACAGAAAAACCGCACTGCGGTATGCATCCGAACATCGCGCCAATTACTGGATTGAATATGCCGAACCGTGTCAGGACAGAACCCATATGGTCGCCGTATCGGTATTCCAGAAACGAAACCAGAAAATAAATCACCACCAATAGCGGCAGCAGCTTTAATGTGTCAATTAAGGCTTCTGTCAAAAATTCCATCCTTTATCTCCAAAAAACATTTTTAATACTTATCTGCATTGCGTACACAGACCTTTAATCTGCAATAAGTGAGATTGCACTTTGCATTTGAGATTTTTTTCAATCAATCGGCTAATCTCGCTGAAGTTGCAGAAATCGACTTCTTCGGTTTTTTTGCATTTGGTGCATATAAAATGATGATGATGCTCGTCCGGCATAGAGCAAAGTGAATAATACAATTGTCTGTCTTCGGAAAGCACCTGGACTAAAATGCCGATATCTTTCAGCTCGTCTAATATCCTGTAAACCGTGGGCAGCCCGATTTTCGGCAGTGTTTTTCTGAGCTTCTTATGAACATCGCGGGGTTTCATCTGGGTATTACTTTTCAGAAAAAGATTTATGACCGCCTTGCGCCGTGGCGTGATTTTCATCAGGTTGCCCTTCAAAACCTGCAAATACCTGTCCATATTATTCCTTTTATAAATAGAAACTGTTTCTATTTACATTATAACAGAACAAAACAGCCTGTAAATAAAAATGATTTTTATTTATAACAAGAAGAAATATTACTTTTCCCTTAGTGTCTTTGTGTCTTAGTGGCTAAATTATCCGGCATCTATCCTTCTGCGTCGGCAAATTCCTCCGAGTCAAGATAAGACCTGTTCCTTCTGCCAAAAGATAATAGTATTTTTCCCGTTATGAAACCTGTCACTATTGCAACGATAATTGATATTCCAATACCTTTGAACTGTACGGATTTGTCAATGCCGTTGACAACGAAAACCGCCGCGATACCGCCCATCAATCCCGGCCAGCCGTGCAGGTTAAGAACGCCGCATGTATCTACGCTTTTTAGAATTTTCTGGAGTCTGCTCTGGATAACGGCAAAACCGAATACAGAAAGCACGCCGCTTAATACTCCGATGACAAACGCGGTTGGATGGCTTGCGGAATCGCACGTAGAGCCGATTGCCACGCCGCCGGCCAAAGTGGCATTAGCCATATCCGCAATGGAAATTTTGCCTTTTCTGAAAAATATAGAAGAAAAATACGTTGCTATTGTGGCGCCGCAAAGTGCCAAAACAACATTAACAGCGGTAAACGGGATTCGTTCAGGTGCTACAAGTGCCGCGCAGAAACTCGGCCAGAACAGCCATAAAACCATACTTCCGACCATCGAAAAACGGTCGCTCGCAGCGTCGGATTCTATCGGCTCATTGAATTCTTTTTTGGTTGTCATCGCCGTGATAATGCCCAGTCCGAAAAGTGCGCCGAAAGCATGAATTACTATCGAACCGCCTGTATCCACAAAGCCGCTTTTGAGCAAACCAAAGCCGCCGCCTAAAACTATCCATTCATTTAACATATAGCACAGTATAAAAAATACGCCCAGGACGAGATACTGAATCATCTTTAATCTTCCCAGCACTGCACCGGCGCATATTAAAAGGCTTGCCGCCGCGAATTCCGCCAGGATAAGCTTTTCCATATCTGCGGATTTTGATGGGCCGAATACGCCAAGACTACTGAGCAGAAAATAAAGAGGTATTGCCACGCTGACAAGAAGGTATGTTGCCGTTACAGCGGACCGGCCGTATTTTTTTACAAACACCATCAAAAATCCAAAACCAACCAACAGCATAGCCATAATATGAATACTGCGGTTGTACATCTGGACATCTTTGAGCGAAGATAACTCGCTTGACAGGCTTTGACCGCCGTCCTGACTGGTTACGGATGTTATACTTTGTTCCACATCCGAAGCCGAAACTTTGTTCGCACAAAACTGAACAATTGCAAAGGCACAAATGAAAAATATCAGAGTTGACTTACATACTTTCATCATGAACTCCTTGAAAAAATAATCCACTTCCTAAATTTTATTTATTCTTGTTTTAAGTTTGCTGAATTTTCGCCCATTCGTTGATTTCTTTGTATAAACATTCAGTTCTTCTTTTTTACTCCCTGTTCCTGCGGTTCTTTGGGATCTCCAAGAAAATCGTTCAGGAAAGCGAGCGTTTCGTCAGGACGTTCGAGATGAATAAGATGGCCGGCGCCCTTTACATGAATGATTTTAATAGCGGGCAAATTGCTTACGGTATCTATTTCCCTTTTTCTCGTACTGTCGTTGGCATCGGCTTTAAGAATTAGTGTAGGAGCCGTGATTTTCGGCAGATACAACATCAGCGGCGGAAGCGCCGCGACACTTTCTATAATCTGAGGTTTCATTTGCATTTTTGCGTCGGCCCAGCGGGCCTGGGCCTCTTTTGAAATGGCCGGATGCCGTTTTGCAACTTCCTTCAGCAGTTCTTCGCGGCTAAGACCCTTAAGATAGTCCATATCTTTTTTGAACCAATTTTCCATTTTGTTGGAATCTTCGGTATTTTCAGACAATGGCTTAGTCAGTCCGGGCGGGTCTATAAGGACGACTTTTCGCGGGATATCCGGATATTGAGCGGCAAGTGCCGCACAGATACATCCTCCGAGAGAATGGCCTATGATGACAGGATGCTCCAGTTTTAGAGCATTGATTAGGCCGAGCATATCTGCAACGTGATACTGTAAGCTGTAACCTGTATCCGGCGCATCGGATAAACCGTGTCCGCGCAAGTCGTACATTATGACATCATATTTCTTCTCAAGTGCGTGTGCCAAATCTGTCCAGCACAGGCCGTTATCGGTAAAGCCATGCGAGAGTACAAGCGGCGGTAATGAGCCGTTGCCGGTTCGATAATAGTGCAGGGTTATCCCGTTGGCCTTGATATTGCCGGATGACCATCCATACGGCACATTAGCGGTACAGGATGAGGCAAGACCAAAAATCGATGTCAGACAAATAACACGTTTCCAAAAGGCCATTTTAATTCTCCTTAACTTTAATCGGTTCGGATTCGTTAATGTTCCTGTTTTTGCTGTATTTTCGCCCACTCGTCACGAAGTGTTGCTGTACGGTTGAAAACCGGCTTTCCATCCTTACTATCAGTATCAACACAGAAATAACCTAACCTTTCAAACTGCCATCTGCTCAAAGCCTTTGCCTCTTTAAGATAAGGTTCAACTTTGCAATTATCCAGAACATTTAATGAATTCGGATTAAGATATGCGGTAAAATCCTTGCCTTCCTCAGCCTCTTCTGGATTTTCTTTTGTGAAAAGATGTTCGTAAAGTCTCACTTCTGCGTCAATCGCGTTTTTGGCGCAGACCCAGTGCAGCGTCGATTTTACTTTTCGCCCGTCCGGAGCGTCTCCGCCGCGAGTAGCAGGATCGTAAGTGCATCGCAGTTCGGTTATATTTCCCGCCGAATCTTTTATCACATTTGTGCAGGTAATAAAATATGCGTAACGCAGCCGGACTTCTCTGCCGGGCGCAAGCCGGAAGAATTTTTTAGGCGCTTCTTCCATAAAATCGTCGCGCTCAATATAAATTTCTCCTGAGAATGGAATCTGCCTTGTTCCTGCCGCCGGGTCTTCGGGATTATTTATTGCGTCGAGATACTCGACTTTGTCCTGCGGATAATTTTCAATAACAACTTTCAGCGGATTAAGTACCGCCATTACTCGCGGACTTGATTTATTCAACTCTTCACGCAGGCAGTGCTGCAGAAGCGCAAAGTCAATTGTGCTGTTGAATTTGTTTACGCTGATTTTATCGCAGAAATTTCTTATCGCCGCCGGCGAAAAGCCCCGCCTTCTCATTCCGCATATTGTCGGCATTCTCGGGTCGTCCCAGCCGGATACTAATTTATCCTGCACCAGTTTCAGCAGTTTTCTTTTGCTCATAACGGTATATGTCAAATTCAAGCGGGCAAATTCTATCTGCTGCGGATGATAAATACCGAGCGAATCAATGAACCAGTCGTACAAAGGCCTGTGATTTTCAAATTCAAGCGTACAGATTGAATGTGTGATTTTTTCGAGAGAATCTTCCAGCCCGTGCGCCCAGTCGTACATCGGATATATGCACCACTTATCGCCTGTTCGGTGATGTGATGCGTGGACAATCCGGTACATCACAGGGTCGCGCATATTAAAATTCGGCGAGGCCATATCTATTTTCGCGCGGAGCGTTTTTGCCCCGTCAGGAAATTCGCCTTTTCGCATCCGTTCGAACAAATCGAGATTTTCCTCTACGCTGCGATTGCGGTACAAACTATCCTTGCCCGCTTCCGTTGGTGTCCCCCGGCTCTGGCGTATTTGTTCTGCGTTAAGGTCGCAGACATAAGCCTTGCCTTTTTTTATAAGTTCAACTGCCCAGTCGTACATCTGCTGGAAATAATCGGAGCCGAAAAACAGGTTTTTGCCCCAGTCCCAGCCGAGCCATTTTACATCTTCGATAATTGAATCGACATATTCCTGCTCTTCTTTTTCCGGGTTGGTATCGTCGAATCGCAGATGACATTTGCCGCCGAACTCGGAAGCTATTCCGAAATTCAGGCAGATGCTTTTTGCGTGTCCTATATGCAGATAGCCGTTCGGTTCCGGCGGGAATCGAGTTGCGACTCTGCCGTCCCATTTGCCGCTCTTGCAGTCATCGGCCACTATTTGCCGCACAAAATCAAGTTTTTGCTGACCTTCGTTTTCCAAAGCCATATAAACCCTTATTTCTTAATGCCTTACATTAAACCAGGCGTTATAACCAAACTATTCATTCAGTCAATATTACCCTCAAATCTTAAATTTTAAATCTTAAATTTTAAATTTCAGAATCTCTTCTCTATCGAATCCTTCAATTGCATTCGCCCACAACCCCGATGGTTTGCTGCGGTAAAGGAAATATGACGCTATTGAAAACCGTTCGATAATCTCATCGGAAACAATTCCTGAAGGACAACTAAGATTTTTACTGATTGCCTCGAAAATTGAATCAGGATTATCTAAACCAAAATCGCCAAGGTCTATTATATTGAAAAAGTTTATTACAAATGCCGCGTAAGTCTGTATTTTCTTTTTGCTGCCCTGCGGCTTAATTTTAAAGGACTTGTCTATATGTACGATTTTTAATTTTTTCAAATCGCCTGTCCACCTGTAAGTTTGTTTTTTAAGAGTGGCCAGTTTCTCGATTTTTTTCTTCAGTCCCGCCGCTTTTTCGAATTTTAATTCCTTCGCGGCGGTTTGCATTTCAGTCTGGATATTTTCAATGGCTTTGGTTGGATTTTCGCCCGCTTCCAAAGCGTCTTTTAAAACAGTTCGATATTCTTCAGGACTGATTTTGCCGCCGCATACGCCGAGGCAGGCGTCCATCTGAAGATATGGACAGCTTTGCGACGCCTGGCTATTGTTTACAAGGTCGCTTCTCTTACACAGTTTGAACGCGTCTTCAATCGCTTTGAGGAAAACTGTTGCCGCCCTTTGTCCCGGAAAAGGCCCTAAAATTTCCTCTCCGGTTTTGAAGGTCGGTTTTTTAGTAACCAAAAAGGATGGTATTTTTTCGCTCAAATCTATTTTGATAAACCAGGGCATTACTAATGTTATATGGTCTTTGTAGTTTTGACCGAATATCTTTTTTACCGCGTCGAGGTGTTTTACCGCCAGCCGGAATTTACATCGACAGGGGGAATAATAAATTCCCGCGGTAATACTTTTTAAATCCGCTCGTTTGGTCGGCTCGATTTTTTCAGCGAGTTTTGTTTTTACGGCCCTTTTAATATTAGCGGTAGTTAAAAGAACTATCGGCAGGTTTTGGCTGTCCGCAAAAAAAACAAGACCCGCTGAATTTGGCAGACCTTGGAGTTCATCGTTGGGCAAAACGCAATTTCCAAATATCTCTTCCGGCAGATTATTCATTCTTCTAATTTCCCTTTTGCGGACATACATACAACCGAATCTATTCTTAAAAGTATCTTACCTCTCAGCCAAAATGAAATAAACTGTTTTTTTGTCAGCGGGGTAATTATAATTACTATCAGCCGGTTATAGCAGGACTGAACAATATATTTCTGAAAGGCAGGAACAATGCGAATGAAAAGCGATTTGGTTGAGAAAGCCAAAATCGCGATGCTGTGTATGCAGCGGGCGAGCTGGGAGCAGGGGGTCGCGTCGCAGGCGATGATAGAGCTTGGGGAAAAGGACATTGTTGTGCTGATGGCTGAAGAGGCGGTTCTTCGCCGAAAAGACGATGGGCGACTTGCGATGCTATATACGGAAAATGCGGTAACCGACCCCGGTGCCAACGGGGCGGCCATCCTGTATGCTTACAAAGTAACCGGCGACAGGAATTTCAAAGACGCTGCCGAAGCGATGTACAAATACCTTAAAGAGACGGCTCCGAGGACTGAAAATGGGGCGATATGTCACGTTACGGCCGGCAGTGAGATATGGAGCGACTCGATGTTTATGACGCCGCCGTTCCTGGCGCTTATGGGTGATTTCGCCGAGGCGATTCGGCAGGTTGATTGTTACAGGGGGTATTTGTGGAACAAGGAAAAGAAACTGTTTGCGCATATGTGGGATGACCAGAAGAAGATTTTCAAACGAGATGTATACTGGGGCGGGGGCAACGGGTGGTGCGCGGCAGGGATGGCGCAGATAATAGATACGCTGCCGAAGGATAAGGAAGATGACCGCAAAAAGCTGATTGGTTATACGGAGGAATTGTTAGACGGCTGTATTTCTTTTATGCGGCCTGACGGGCTGTTTCACGACGTGGTTGATGATACGAATACCTTTGTCGAGACCAATTTGTCGCAGATGTTAGCATATTCGATTTATAAGGGGATAAAATCCGGCTGGCTGAAAGATAGTTACCTCGAATCGGCGGACAAGATGCGGGCAGGGTCGCACGCTAAGGTTGACGAGTATGGCGTTGTGCAGGGGGCGTGCAGTTCGCCATCGTTTGACCGGTCATCAGGGACCAGCACCGAGGCACAGGCGTTTTTGCTGATGATGGAAGCGGCGTATGCGCGTTTAGCCCGCTGATAACACTTCTCCTGCCCTGTGAACTTTACCCAATGAGATACGACTTCCTCATTCTGTAATCTATAATCTGAAATTTGTAATCTTCTTTCCCCTCATACTCTAAGGCCGGATATAACAGCATCGAAAACCATTATTCCGTTAACGATGCCCTGTGCTTTACAGGTATATTTTTTTCTTTCGTAGCCTGTAATATGGCCGAGAAGATAAAGCCGTGAGCCCGGCTCGACCGGCTTTCTGAACTTCGCCTCGTCGATGCTTGCAAAACCGATAAAGCCGACTTTTTCGTAAACCCTTTTTATGAAAACGCTGGATAACTGTGCTGCCGCTTCAATCATTATCACCGCCGGCATAATGGGTCTGCCGGGTATATGGCCGCGAACCCAGAATTCTTTTTCCGTTACGTCTTTATAGCCGAGTATGAGAAATTTTTCCTTATCGTACCAGATAATCCCGTCGAGATGCTGCATTTCATATCTCTGCGGATTTACTTCCTCTATGGCTTTTTTATCGAAAACTATCTGGTTTAAATCTATCTTTGACAAATCAAATAGTTGTACCGGAGGCATCGATGTCCTTTCCAACTTCAGAAAACAATGTTTCTGATAAGTGACTTATGTTGAGTCAACAAGTCCCCTCTTCCATCCCTAATCGGATGCAAGCATAAGGAGTAGGTTTTACAGCCCAATCACTTACTCTACGACTCTCATTTCAAGAACTTTGTTCCTGACGGTCTGAGCGGCCTGCTTAATCTGCTGCATTTGTTTGCGGACTCTTGTTCCCGCAGCTTTATTGCCGCCCTGGGCTTTGCTGATGTCGCTTTCGGCTTCTTCTATCAATCTTTTTAGTTCTTCATATTCCTGCATAATTGTCTCCATACAAAAAATGTTTAATGTGAAATTTAACCTGTTAATCAGCTATTGTCAAAAAAAATCGCCCTTTTTAAAGCAAAAATAAGGGTATTATTTAAATAGTTTTTTCGTCAGTTCCGCGACCCTTTGACCGGCTCTTTTGCACTGTGAAATAGCCCTATCATCGGGAGCGCCGATAGCTACCGGACCATAATGGTCGCCCTGGGGATCGCCCTGGATAACCATTCCGTGAATCAGCATAGCCTCTAAAATGCCCATAATCGTGGTTTCATTTCCGCCGGCAATATTTGCCGAGCTGGCAAACGCGCCGCCGACTTTGCCGGACAATTTGCCGTGCTTGCTCACACAATCCGTAAAAAGCTGCATAATCGGAGCCGCCATTTGACCGTAATATGTCGGAGAACCTATTACGATAGCGTCAGCGGCCAAAAGGTCGGCGACAACTGTCTTTTCGACAGACTTGCACTCTGTTGCTAAACCACTGTCATTCATAGATTTAGCGATTATCTCGGCCATCTTTTTTGTATTGCCGCTTTTGGAAAAGTAAACTACAAGCCCCTTTGCCATAAAGACTCCTTTCAATGCAAAACAGTCCTTCGATTTTTCACTCAGGACAAGCGTATTTTAAAGGAAAGTCCAATAATTGCACGTTTTTTTATTAAAAAAGTGCTTTTTTTCAATATTACGGAGATTACTTGTTAAAGTCGTTAAAACCTGCGCAGTTTAACATAATTACCGCTAACTGCTGAATTGCTTTTAGCCAACCTTTTCAAAGATAAAATTATGGGCGTTGGCGTCGATTTTTATAGTGTCGCCTTCAGCAAATTTGCCTTCGAGCAATTCGGCGGCAAGTTTGTTTTCCAGTCTCTGCTGGATTGTACGCTTCAGCGGTCTTGCGCCGAAAGAAATATCATAACCTTCGTCTATCAAAAGCTTCTTTGCGTTGTCGGTAAACGAAACGTTTATGTGCCTATCGTGTAGACGCTGCGCAAGATGAGCGAGCTGTATCTCGACAATTTTTTTAAGGTCATCTTTGCTTAGAGTATGGAACACGATACTTTCATCAATCCTGTTAAGAAACTCCGGCTTGAAATATTCTCTCAGGACTTCCCTGACGTGCGCTTCGATTTCCCAGTCGGCGCCTTTTTCCTCGGTAAGTTTTAAAATCTGTTCGCCGGCGATATTACTGGTCATTATTATAACCGTATTTTTGAAATCGACAGTTCTGCCGTGGCCGTCGGTCAATCTGCCTTCGTCAAAAACCTGCAGCAGAACATTGAATACATCCGGATGCGCCTTTTCAATTTCATCGAGCAGCACAACCGAATAAGGTTTTCTGCGGATGGCCTCTGTTAATCTTCCGCCTTCCTCGTAGCCAACGTAGCCGGGCGGAGAACCGATAAGACGGGCGACACTATGCTGCTCCATAAATTCGCTCATATCGACTCGAATCATAGCATTGGGGTCGTTAAATAAAAATTCCGCAAGCGCCTTTGAAAGCTCGGTTTTGCCAACACCTGTCGGGCCGAGAAACAAGAATACTCCTATCGGCCTGCCGGCATCGCCTAATCCCGCGCGATTTCTGCGAACCGCATCGCACAGTGCGCCGACGGCTTCGTCTTGGCCGACGACTCGCTTGTGGATTTCTTTTTCCATACGGAGCAGACGCTCCCGTTGACCGCTCAGTAATCTTGAAACCGGCACTCCCGTCCATTTCGAGACTATTTGCGCAATATGTTCTTCTGTAACTTCGTTGCGAATCATCTTGCCGGTGTCGCTTTTGGCAAGCAGTTCTTCTTTTTTGTTCAGTTGTTTCTGAAGTTCGGCGATAGTACTGTATTTGAGCCTGGCCGCCGCTTCGAGGTCGCCTTTGCGCTGGGCCTCGTCAAATTCATTATTGGCACGGTCGATTTTTTCTTTAATCTGTTTTATCGAATTGATGTCCGCTTTTTCGCCTTCCCATTTCGAGCTGAGCTCTTTGTCCTGTTTTTGCAGTTCGGACAATTGTTTCTCAAGATGTTCAAGCCGTTTTTTACTTGCCGGGTCGGACTCTTTTTTCAGGGCCTCTCTTTCAATTTGAAGCTGCATTGTCTTTCTGCGTATATCGTCAAGCTCGGCAGGAAGCGAATCGTTTTCAATTCGCAGTTTCGACGCGGCTTCGTCAATTAAATCGATAGCTTTGTCCGGCAGCCATCTGTCGGAGATATACCTGTTGGAAAGCGTCGCCGCGGCGACAAGAGCCGCATCGGTAATTCTCACGCCGTGATGGGTATCGTATCTGTCCTTGAGGCCCCGAAGTATCGCGATGGTTTCTTCGACAGAAGGGGGGTCAACCAGAATTGGCTGGAATCTTCTCTCCAGCGCGGCGTCTTTTTCGAGGTGCTTTCGGTATTCGTCTATTGTCGTTGCGCCGATGCAGCGGAGTTCTCCTCGCGCAAGCGATGGTTTGAGTAAATTTCCGGCATCGACAGCGCCTTCGGCTTTTCCCGCTCCGACGATTGTGTGTAGTTCGTCTATGAATAATATTATTCCGCCGTCTGACGCTATAACTTCCTTGAGAACCGCTTTGAATCTGTCCTCAAATTCGCCGCGGTATTTCGTACCGGCAATCAGGGCGCCCATATCGAGAGCGACTACTTTTTTATTTTTCAATCCTGTCGGAACATCGCCCGCGACGATTCTTTGCGCAAGGCCTTCGACGATTGCCGTTTTGCCGACTCCCGGCTCGCCGATGAGAACGGGATTATTTTTTGTCCGCCGATTCAAAACCTGCATACATCGCCTGATTTCATCTTCCCTGCCGATAACAGGGTCGAGCTTTCCTGCGCGCGCCATTTCGATAAGGTCGATGCTGTATCTTTCGAGAGCTTTGTATTTGCCTTCCGGATTTTCATCGGTAACTTTTCCCGAGCCGCGGATTTGTTTCAGTGCAGCTTCTACCTGCTGGGTCGTTATAGAGTTGACGGTCAGGATTTCCTTCGCATCGCTTTTAACCGAAGCGAGTGACAGGAAAATATGTTCAACGCTCAAATATTCATCGCCTATTTTGTCCGCGCGGTTTTGCGCATCGAGAACTATTTGGTTAAGAATTGGGTCGGGCATAATTTGGGCGCCGACATTGCCGGTAGGGAGCCTGTTGATTTCGCCGTCGGCCATTTCCTTTATTCGGCCGATATTGGCGCCGATTATTTTTAGTATCATAACCACAATGCCGTCGTCATCGCGCAAAACTGCCGCCAGCAAATGCAGAGGCGAAAGGGTCGTATTGGATTTTGCCATCACGATTTGCTGTGCCGTAGCAAGGGCTTCCTGTGCTTTTAATGTAAATTTGTCAAACTGCATCGTATTTCCTTTCCAACTCTAAAACAAGTAGAGCAAAGAATATACCTAAAATACAAAAAATGTAAGTGTTTGGCATACAACAGGTTGCAAAACAGGGTCATTCCTATTTATATGCCAGTTTGGCAGTTTTTAAAAGACAAGAGCCAAAAACAGCAGAAGCGTCCCGATAACTATTCCTGTAAAAGTTATCTGCGACAGGCGTTCGTATCGGGCAAAGCCGGGATGGGTGTCCTCGAATTCCCAGTAAATATCGTCAAAGTCGGAATCGTCCTTTGGGCGGAGTTTACGTTTTACGTAAAGATGCGCAACGGCCGAAACTATTAAAACTAAACTGCCGAAAACTATCAAAAAAAATCTCATTTTTGCGTTGATATTCTCTGTTCAAGAATCTTGAAAATAACTTTCGGTATATCGGTATTGTCTATGTACGGCCCGTAAAGAGGGTCCTGGCCTTTTATTTGTTTGGCAAAAAGTTGCGAACCCTGTCCTTTTGCAAATAGAAACACAGGCGCATTTATATGACTACCGCCGTTCCATTCCATTTGCGGCATTTTCCCTTTGCCGCTGTTTACAACGAACCTTCTTTTATCGAGTCCAGTTAGATAACCTGTTTGATGGTCTGCCGTGATTATCACAAGGGTACTGTCCCAGTCGCTTTTCGTCTCCACCCAATTAATAACAGCATCAGCGGCGCCGTCGAAATCAATCATTTCTTCGAGCATCCTCGGACTATTGTTTTCGTGTGATGCCCAGTCAACGGCTCCTGCTTCAATCATAACAAAAAATCCATCAGGGTCGTCGTCAAGGACATTAAGAGCGGCTTTTGTCATCTCGGCCAGGTTAGGCACATTCTGATTTAACGGCACATCGAAAGGAACAACTGAATTTCCGCTGCGTTTTTCCTGTAATGTTTCAGCGGCCTGAGCAATCCCAATAACTCTTTTTGGGGTTTTGCCATCGGCAAGATTTATAAAATCCTGTTTGCTTTGTATCAAAGTCCATTTATCCGCTGTTCCATCGCCGTCCGCATCGCCGCCGGCAGTGCCTTCGATAAGTGAGTTCCACATTTGGCGGCCGCCGACATATTTCAGTTCTCCCGGCTCATTAAGGTTTTTCCCGCTGTTATCAAATAAAGGATTTCCGCAGCCGAAAATAACTTCCAGCCCGCTTTTATTTATCATTTCATCGGCAATTTCTTCATAACCGCTGCGTGATTGGGCGTGCGCGACAAAACCGGCAGGTGTAGCGTGACTTATCTGCACAGTTGTTACGACGCCGGTTGACAAGCCGAGCTTTTCACACCTTTCGATTATATTCTCAAGCCTGTTTTCTTTTGCATCGATGCCGATTGAACCGTTGAAAGTTTTTACTCCTGTCGCCAGGGTGGTAGCCGCCGCTGCGCTGTCGGTGCTGCCGAATTTTACATAGTCGAAATTCTTTGCCGCTTTTTTCGGCTCATAAGAGCCGCCGGCAGGATACGTGGTTACGGAAAGTTTAACCGGAAATTTTTCATATAATTGCGAACTCCTTTTGCCGTCGGTGTAATAATCCGCTGCGCTGATATTATTAATCCCGCCGCCGTCAACGATTATCAGGATAATATTCTTCGGACAATCGGCGGAGGAAGCAAAAACAAGAGATTGAATTAAAAGAACTGTCAGGGTGAGATATTTCACAGTTTTCATCTTTTTCTTTTATTATGTTTATTTTTATATTTTGTTTTCTTTTCGTGTTTAGGTCTTTCTTTTTGTTTTTCCGCTTTGTCTCCGGCCCGTCGCGGTTGTTCGATAGGCACAACATTCAATTGTCTTGCCGCAAGATTCACCGATACAATCTTAACCGTCAAAGCCATACCTATATGAAAGATTTTTCCGCTCTTTGTGCCATGAACGCATTGGGCAGGGTGGTCATAAACAAAGTTGTCTTTTCCGAGCAAATCAATCGGAATAAGTCCTTCAATGCCGAACTTGGTACACTGAACAAAAATCCCGAAATTCGCCAAACCGCATATCACCGTTTCCATAGTCTGGCCCAGGCGGCTCTGCATAAGCTGCAAAACTAAAACCGTCCGCAGGTCTGACTCAGCGTCTTCTGCTCTTCTGTCTGTAAAGCTGATGTGTCTGCCGATTTCAATAAGTTCCTCGTTCGACGGGATATCGTCATTATTTTTTTGCGCCTTGCCTTTAAGATAAAGCTCAAGGAGCCTGTGAATAAGCAAATCGGCGTACCTGCGAATCGGACTTGTAAAATGAGTGTAATGCCGCGACGCCAGCGCGTAATGACCGATACTCAGCGGCGAATATTCCGCACGCGCAAGGGAGCGGAGAACATAAGTATTCACCGCAAAACCCGCCGGCTTATCTTTTACATAATCGATAATATTCTGCAAATCGAACCTGTTCGGATTTTTCGGCGCCGAAACGCCGAGCACCTTAAGCGTTTGCGCAAGAGTCTTCAGACTCAACGAATCCGGGTCCGGATGTATCCTTCGTATAAACGGAATATTCAGACTGTCGAACAGCCGAGCCACCGCTTCGTTCGCCTCGACCATAAACATTTCTATCATCGTATGAGGATAACTGTTATCTGCCGGATGCGCGTCAACTACTCTGCCGGCCTTGTCAAAGACAAGTTCAATCTCCGGTATATTCAGATGCAGCATTCCTTCGCCGTTGCGTCTGGTTTCTATTATCTTTGCCAGTTTCTCCATATCACGCAAAAGCGAAACGACTTCCACCGGTTTTTCTGTTTTTTGTCCTTTGAGTATCCTGTCGGCCTCAGTGTATGTAAGCCTTGCCGTTGAGCGGATAATACTTTCGGCAAATTCCGTTTTGAGCACTTTGCCGGAATTATTGTAAGTCATAAAAGCGGATTTCGTAAGACGTCTCTGCTGCGGCTGGAGACTGCAAACGCCGTTACTGAGCGTCTCCGGCAGCATCGGCAGTACAAGTCCCGGCAGATAGACGCTGTTGCCTCTTTCCTTCGCTTCGACATCGAGCGGCGAACCGGGTTTCACAAAAGCGCTGACATCGGCGATATGCACGCCGAGCGTAAAAGTATTATCCGGATTTTTTTCAACGCTTATGGCGTCGTCAAAATCTTTCGAATCTTCAGGGTCGATGGTTATGATAATTTTTTTCGTCAAATCAAGCCTGTCGGGAAAATCGGTCTGTTCAAAATTTCTCGCCGCCTGTCCCGCCGTTGCCAGGCAATCGGAATTGAATTCGTAAGGCAGCGCAAACCGCCTGATAACGGCGTCGATTTCCGTTTTATATGTTCCGCTTTTTCCGAGTACTTCGACGATAACACCCCGCCCATATTGCTGCGACGTCGGATAGATTATCATTTCAACAACAGCCTTATCGCCGGGCTGAGCGTTTTTCGCTGTTATATCCTGAATCTCTATAACCTCGGTGAATTTCCCGTCCGGCACAAGGTAATAAGAATCGCCTTTTCTTATTACAGCGCCTACGAAACGGTTATTCGCCCGCTGAAGTATTTCGACAATTTTGCCGCTGTACCGTGCCTCTGCGCCGCGGCGGGCTTCTTTTATCACCTTCGCTACAACCGTATCGCCCGTCATTGCCTCTGCCGTATAATCGGCCGGAATAAACAAATCGCCGTGCGAATTCTTCTCGGTCGGCGTTACAAAACCGAAACCTTTTCTTGAGCCTCTGAATGTGCCGTATATTTTCTCCGAAACATTAGGCAGCGAGACAAGATTTTTTGAGCCGATGATAACCAGTCCTTCTTCGCGGAGCTGGTCGAACGCATTTTGAAAATTATCAAACTCGTCCCCGCTTATTCCCAGTGACTTTGCGAAGTCGGAAAGTTTTACCGGCTTGTACTCTTTGTGGCCCAGATGGGTCATTATTTTCTTTTTTAAAACATCAACCATTTATTTCTTTTCGTTTAAACAATAAAAAAACAGCGCTCCACCAATTTCTTCACCGGCATAGCGCTGTTTTCGTATCCGTCAGTGTTATAGTTTGTGTTATTCAGTGTTAACCCTTAAGTTTGTTGATTTTTCGAGCCATACGTGATTTAAGTCTTGCCGCTTTCTTTTTATGTATGGTTCCTTTCGCGGCGACTTTATCGAGTTTCCTGACGATGAGCTTAAACTGCTCGGCCGCGGCTTTTTTATCTCCGCTGCCCAGTGCCGCTACAAGACCTTTAACCTGCGTTTTGACTTCGCTCTTTCGAGCGCGATTGATAGCTCTCTGTTTTACGTTCTGCCTTACTCTTTTTTTGGCCGATAATGAATGTGCCATTTGTACTCCTGATTAAAAAACTTTCTATTATTATCTCTGTTACTGACCGGGTTTTCTTAACCGGTCAACTCTTAACTTGACATCCTTGTATGAAAAATCGAGCTGCGCTATCCTGCGGTACAATTCCAAGGCCTCGTCCAAATTGCCCTGCTGTTCGTAAGCTCTTGCCAGATTATACCGCAAATCCTTTGCGGTGTCATTGTCTTTTATTTCGTAGATTTCGATTGCTTCCTTGAAAATATCAATAGCATCGTTGAACCACCCCTTAATGAAGAAGCAAAGGCCTATCTTGCTCATAGCGACAATCTTGTGTTTCGGGTCCCTGCGGGCCTCCTGCAAAAACGGAATCGCCTCGTCATACCGCTGATTTCTTATCAATCTGACGCCGTATTCGTACTTCAGCCGCAAATCAGTCGGATAATTCTCCATACAAAGTCTGTAGTGGTCAAGTTCCGCTGTCAGAAGCTGTTTTGTAGCGATATCCAGCGACTCTTTCGCCTCCTGATTCAGATGGCCCACTTCAAGAGCCGTTCTCGTTTGCCTGACATTCCGGCGAAGCATCTTGAGTTTTATCTCGCCGGATTTTTTCTTAAACGAAAAATCCTTCGACTGTTCATAATTCTCGTCCAGCAGTTTCATCGCTTCTTCATCGGTCTGGTTGGCCTGAAGTTCGCTCAGGGCATCCGCAAGTTTTAGTAAGTTTTGCGACGTTTTATTCGCCTCGTACACCTGCCTCGCGTCGGCAGCCGCCTGCTGACGAATATCGACGCTTTTCACTGTCGCAAGCTGCGACTGGTATTTTTCCTGACTTTCCCTGTCTTTGATGGAATCCCTGAAATCGCCCTGCTGGTCGTATTTTCCTTTCTGCATGGTAAGTCTTGCCGAAAGGTTTTTGAATTCCCCGGCCAGCATCCCGTCGTCAGGTTTCAATTTGCAGGCGTTTCCGCACGCCGCTACGGCCTTGGCGTATTCTTCCATAGCCGTATAAGAATCCTTCAAAAGCAGAAATGTCCCAAGGCTTGGTTTTTCGGCAGCCCTGTTTGCCTCATAAATCAAATCGGCAATCCACAACGCCGTCTTTTTAAATCCTCCCGCAACAGCGGCGTTGAGCATTTGTTCGGCGTATGTCAGATTATTGGGGTCTTTTGCCAGCAGATATTCTGAGTTGAGCATATTGTCCAGGGGGGTTTTACCGCGGGAACGCTTCATTTTTTCAAACATTGACGGCTTCTTGCCGCCTTTTCCCTGCCTGACAAGTGCGTTGTATCGCAGGGGTTTGTGTCCCTGGTCGACCGCATCCGGCGCACGCTGCAGACCTTCGACATACAAATCTATTGCATAATCGAAGTTATCAGTCGCGGCAACTTCTTCGGCCCTGCCGAAAAAGGCAACCGCTTTACTCAAATCTCCGGTATTTTCTGTAACTGCTTCTGCCATAACAGGCAAAACATCTCCATTAGCGTTTCATTCCAAGGTTCTTATAGTAAAATAAGTTATATCTTTTGTCAACAATGAAGAAAAGGGGGTAATTTGTATGGGATTCTTTGCCCGGCAGTGAAAAATCTGGTTATTAAGGGCAATTTAGGAGATGTTTATACTCGTTTATAAACCGTCTCTTACACATGCCCGGCTGCGACTTGAGAAGATTCGTTTTTCGCCCGTTTCCGTTCGGTGATATCACGAACTATCGCCTGAATTACGGGGCGGCCTTCAATCTCAATACAGTTAAGCGAGACTTCCGTATCGAATAACGTGCCATCGAGCCGCATATGTGTCCACTCAAAAATCTGGGGCTGGCCTGCATACGCTGCGCTGATTTTCTCAAGTGCTTTTTCATCTGATCCTCGGCCGTCGGCCTGAGTTTCAGGCGAGAAACGAATCGGTGTTTGACCGACAATCTGCTCTCGCGCCACACCGAACATTTCAAGTGTGCGCTCGTTGCAGTCGGTAAAGTATTCTTTCTCCATCAAAAAAATTGCATCGTTCGCCTGTTCAAAGAGAGTATGGTACAGTTTACTGCTGTCCTGCAGGGTCTTCTCCGCCTGTTTCCGCTCAGTGATATCCAGGGCCGCGAAAACGATTCCACGTGATACGTCTTTCTTATCTAAGGCTACCCCTGTAAGTAATATATTCAGAATTTTGCCGTCTTTATGTTTCCAGTTAACTTCTATCTCAGACTCGCCTTTTTCTTTTAATTCTCTGTAGTATTTATCCCCGACAAGTTTATATCCCTCGTCGTTCTCATAAAATATACGGGTGTCCCTGCCGACAACTTCTTCACGTTGGCGACCGACAAGCTGCAGGAGATAATCGTTTACCCATTGTATCGTCCTGCCGGATGCTGCGCCCAAACCGACAGGCACTACAGTAGCGATACTCTTGAACTTGTTTTCGCTGTTTCTCAGCGTCTCCTCCGTCTGCTTCCGTTCTGTAATATCGCGTATTATGCCGATGACCCCGATTATCTGCCCGCTACTGTTCCGGTGGGGCGCGTAAGCGCTGATTACCCAGCCCGTTTTTCCCGTTTGAGGACATCCATACACTGTATCGGGCGAAGACACTGCCTCGCCGGCCAATGCGCGAAGAATAAGTTTATCTATGCCCTGTTCCCGAAGATGGGGAAAAACTTCTATCGCCTTTTTGCCGATAACATCCTTCTTCTTCATCCTCGTCAGGCCTTCCATGAATGTGTTCCATTCCACGTACTGCAATTGCGTATCGTAAACAACCACGCCTACGCTCGCGTTTGAGATTACCTCCTGGTTAAACCGCAAAGCGTCCCGCAATTGAGTATCTGATTTTCTGCGCAGTTCATCCATCAGCTTCCGCTTGGTAATGTCTCTTATAAAATGTACTACTTCAATAATCTCCCCATTATCACCGAACACCGGGCTGGTGGATATTTCCAAATGTTTTCTAAGGGCATCGTAATAAATCTCTATCGCGGCCGACTCACCGGTTGACAGGGTTTTTTTCAGGGGACAATTCTCAGGTGGTTCCTTTGTCCCGTGTACCAGCTCGCAGCATCGCTTGCCGACAAGCTCCTCCGGTCGTTTCCCAAATACATCGGCAAACGCCTTATTAACCATCTTAAGCCTGTGGTCCCGTCCGACTACCGAAACCATATCGCTAATGGCGTCGAAGGTCCTGTTCCATTCTTCGGCCTGGTCATATTTTTGATGGTAAATGCCCTCGGTTCGCCGCTTCCAGACAAAACCAACGCTTGTACCCGCTCCTGTCAGCAGAACGCCGATGAAAATAATAATCGCCCATTGCCTTTGCTTTAAAGGTGTATATATTTCAGATTTATCTATCTTAGTAACAAGAAACCACGGCGAATCCGGCACTGCCCGGACATCTGCTATTACCTGCTTTCCCTGGTAATCAACTCCGCTTATAATGCCTTTGTATCCCAAAACCGCTTTAGCCGCAGGCAAATCTTCCTCCCCGATGGAACGCTCCAGCTTAAGAGCCGTACCTTTTTTAAACTTCAGTTCATTCAAAAATTGAATTTTATTCCCGTATTTGCGGACAAGCAGTGTTTCCGCCGTTATACTTGGTATCGGCCAGTTTTCGATATATGGATACAGATAGGTCTTCGGGTTGATGCGCATCGCTACAATGCCTATCATCCTGCTCTGGTCTTTATCCATAATGGGAACAAGAACCTTCAGGTAGATTTGCTTGTCTTCTTCGTTCCAGTAAAAATCCTCAAAGGCCATCTCGCCGGACTGCAGAATCTTTGATGTCTCTTCGGAAACGTATGAAACAGGCCGCTCCGGACCGTCCGGGATTATTATCTTCTTGTTATAATGCCCGTCCAGCAGCATCAGCCTGTCATACTGGTAAGCCGATTGACTGTTGCTTAGCCACTCTTTAATTTGCTCTTGCGTATCTGTATCGTTGGGGTCGTCAAAATATCTGCCGGCCAGGGCGGCAAATGCCTCGTTTTTGTAAAAGATTTTGCCGTCGCCAAGCCGCTCTTTTCTCCAGGTCGTCAGTTCATCAGCTTTAAGTTTGCCGATAGCCGACAGTTGCGATTTTACACCAGTCTTATATTGTGCCCTGTAATTGAAGTAATAGGTATAGCCGGCGTTAATTACACCCGCCGACATTATTACAAATATCACGGCAAGTATATGCGGCAGCATTTTGTCTTTTTTGGCAAATTTACTCATAATCGGATACCCTTTTTCTCTTCTGACGGAAACATATCTTGAACTTCGATTGCCATCCTCAAAGGTGCGGTTCTGTCTACTCAGTTTTATCGTCTGCTTTTATCAGGGTCTTTATCTGTTGTATTCTATTTAATATCTTTCTTTGTAATAAGTTAAATGCTGTTTCCTCTCGCCGTTATAATTCCTTTTTATAAGACCTTCTTGCGCGAAAAGTCCTCTTATGTGCAATAATGGCACGTCTTAGTCCCATAACAGAGCCCAAGCGACAGCGCAGGGAGAATATATATTTAGCCGCCGCCCTGTCCGTCCGTAGCCTTCTCGTCCTTCCGTAGTTCTTAACGAAGGATGATGGCGAAGGCGGATTGAGGCGGCGTGGTTAGCCCCTGCACCTGTGGCAGGGGTTTAAAATTATTCAGCCCCAGAATTTTCATCCGCCTAAGTTGGAATTTAAAAATTGCAGCCGTTTCTTTTTTCGCTGATAACCGATAACTGATAACTGAATTGCTGAATTACTGCCCCTCTACTATCCCTATTTCCTCGTCCGTAAGACCATACAATTCATAAACTAACTTGTCTATCTGTCCATCCGTCGAATCTATCTGCCGTTGCAATCGCGTCTTTCCATCTGGATTCTTTATCCCCGAAATCTTTTTGTGCAATTCCAGCATCTCATCAACTAACGATACCATCTTGTCGTGCTTTTTCACCTCGTCTGGTTTAGAAAAATCAATTGTCCTAAAAGGTAATGCACGAACTTTGCTCATCTTCACTTGTGGGAAAACACGTCCAGTTTCTTTTACTGTTTCGATATAGATAAAATTGAGAAATTTCGAGTTTAACAACCCCAGCACATAGCCAAGATGATAATCTGAATTAAGTAAGACCCCGGCCTGCAAAGTATTTCCAAACCAGTGTGATCCAATAATAGTAGCACGAATACGGTCGCTGGTTTGTCGCCATACTATCTTTTCCTTTAAGTTAAAAATACCCTCATTAAAATAAACTATTTCGTTTTCTCGTAGAATACGCTTGTAGTCTGCGCGTAAATAGCGTTCTGCGGAGAAATCCATATACCAACCTGTATTTTTCAGGTCGGAGCCAATAAGAAATTTATGGTCACCAGACGCTTTCTTCTGACCTTCGTAATAAATCCTGTCTGCCAAATCTGACTTTCCCTTTTGTTCCATTCCCACACCGACCCGCTGATGTTTGATTCCGCAGTCCTTGCAATCAAGAATTTGCTCCAAAGGAATTTCATTATTCCCCAGTCCCCGATAATAGGTTACAAAAGATTCCTCTGTCGTTTTCGCATATACCGATTGTGGCAATTTTCTCCACTGTGCTTGCTTGACCGCGATTGCCCTTTCGGTGTTGTCGGCTAAAAAACATGTATCAAGGAGACTTACCAACCAATCAGATGCAGGACTCTTTTTACCAACTACAAATACGCAACATGGAGCTGAGACATTGTTTCCAAAAACTTTATCGCCCACATTCCAAAGGGAGAGTATTGAGAATTTTCTAACAAGTCTCCTTATATCTATATAACGAGGTTGAAACATAAAGGCACTTGGAACGATAAAGCTGAAAAGCCCCTTTTCACGTGTTAGACTTAATCCCTTGTCAATGAAGAGCTTGAATGAATCCCGATAACTCTGTGTGCTTAAAGGATAATGTTCTTTAATATACGTTGTTATAGCATCAATATCACCCCCCCCACGGCGGATTTCCTATTACGGCGTCGAAGCCACCTAATTTGAAAATATCTGGAAATCCCGCCTGCCAGTCGAAGGCGTTTATTTTATATTTTTCCTCCTCACCGTAAAGACTAAGCTGCTGATTCTGATAAAAGTCCGGCCCAATCAGTGAATTGCCGCACTTTATATTATCGCCCAAATCCGGCAGCGCACGTTCGTGAAACAGTTTTAAACTCTCCTGCGTCTCATTTTCAAGTACCTTTAACAAAAGGGAAAGTTTCGTTACCTCTGTCGCCTGTGAATCTATATCGACGCCGAAAATATTATTTAAAAGGATTTTTTTCTTTTCATCAATCGTCAAAAACCACTGCCCGCCCTTGCCCTGATATATTTGTTTTCTATGTTTCGACGCTTCTTTTACATAATAATCTCTGTGATAATCCAAAAGATACTGATACGCCCCGATTAAAAACGAACCGCTCCCGCAAGCAGGGTCTAATATTTTCAATTTCTCAATCTGTTTAGGTGTTTTTCCTTCGCATAATTTGCCAACTGTATTTTTCACGATGTAATCTACAATATATGAAGGCGTATAATAAACTCCGCCCGCCTTTTTAACCTCAGGCTTTTCCTCTACCTTTGCCTGATGTGATGTGGTTAGCCGAATAACCTTGCCTAAAAACTGCTCATAAACATTGCCTAAAATTTCCGCCGGCATTACCGAAAATTCATAAGGACTGTGCGGATAATAAAGGTCTTTCAGAATTTGTTTGAGAACATCATCATCGACTTTTAATTTCGCCGACAGTTCATCCGGCCCTTGGGGCCTGTCTTTTTCCCTGCGAAAATGAAAAATGCCCGAATTATATTTTTCATCGGCCTTTTCAAAAAGCTCGAACAGTCTCGGATATATCTTTGACCCGTTAACAAGTCCCAAAAGTTGTTCGGCTCGTTCTATTCCTCTGTCTTCGCATATCCTCAAAAACAAAATTCGGTCTATTGTTTTCTGAACGGCGAAATTAAGGTCTTCAACCGACAGCTTTCCGTTTCTAATTGCGATATTTTTCGCCAGCGAATCCCGCCAGCCTTCGATTTCCGCCAGAATTTCCTTATCGACCGTTGTTGTTCCTCTTTTTGTTGTCTTTTCTGACGCGTATTTATCGAACGCCCCTTTAAGAACAGCCTCCTTGCTGAATATATTGGCGATTTGTTCCCACTTGTCGGCGTAATCTTTATATGTACAGAAAAAAATCCTTGCGGTCGTCGCCTTGTCGTTTACATTTGGCCGAATCTGGCAGTCATAAACCGCAAACTCCTCGAAATCTGTCAAAATTGACAATGGAAGTTTCGCCGACCACGCGTATCTTCGCAGTTGGTATGCCGGACTGACATCGCCTTTTATATCGATGGCCGGTTTTTTCGCTTCGAGGAAAAATTTTCTTGTTGCTCCGATTCTAAAACAGTAATCCGGTGCCTTTGTTGTTCCGCCGATTTTGATAGCGTCTTCGTGAATTACATCTCTGTACGCCGGTGCTATCCCGGCTTTATTCGCTATATCCCAGCCGAGAGCTTCGAAGAATGGGTTGATAAATTGTTGTCGAAGTTGTGCCTCGCCATATCCCGCCCCTTTGAAGGATTCGAGGTTTTGCTCGAAATTTTCAACCAGTTGCCGTATTATCTCTGGCGCCTTTGCCAATCCTTTGTTTCTCCACTTGAAATTAAAACTTCATCCACATTAGGTGGGCGACCCAATTTTATCCCCTAACCCCTTATAAATCAAATACTTTTATAAAAACCTTTCGCAACAAATTCCCCACATAAAAAAACCCGCCTTCGGCGGCTCCTCAATTTAACATTAAAAATTAAATCCTATAGACTCCTTACGGAGAACTAAAAATTATCTTCGTGCCTTAGTGACTTAGTGGCTATTGACAATCTTTGTTGTTTAGTCGATAATCAGGCTCTTAAAGTTTAATTTAGGAGACGATTATGTCGGTAAGGAAACTGTCTGTTATCGCACTGATGGCCTTTTGCGGCCTGATTTGTTTATGTTCCGGCTGTGTCGAAAGAAAACTTACCATAACAACCGAGCCTTCCGGCGCTCTTGTAGTGCTCAACGATGAGCAAATCGGAACATCGCCTATTACGGTTGGTTTCGAATGGTATGGCGATTACAGCGTCAGCATTTCGAAAGACGGCTATCAGACCTTAAAAACTCACAAGGATATCAAGCGGCCCTTGCGCGACAGGTTTCCATTTGATTTGTTTGACGATATGTTCAGCAAAAGGATTGACGAATACAACTGGTCGTTCAAGCTCGACACTTCTAAGCAGCAGGAAAAGGACAAGCTTGTGGATGATGCTATGAAAATGCAGAAGCAAACTGCTGAAGAATTAGCCAAACCCGTTAGGACAAAATAAACTGCGGTTTTACAAGGCATGATAGAAAAGCTCTGCGTCAGGTATGTTGGATGGGGGTATAAAAACAAAAAAGGCCGTTTTATCACGGCCTTTTTACTGTTCGTTCCCAGGTCTTTGTAGGGGATTTTAGCTTGGTGACGGTTCAGCATGGTTTTTCACAGGTTTTCGTCCTGCTTTTTCTTCCTGTATAGCTATATAAACTTCTTTTCTGTGAACGGATATTGTCTTGGGTGCGGTGATTCCAAGTCGAACCTTGTCGCCCCGTACGTCAACAATGACTATCTCGACATCGTCGCCAATCATTATTGACTCATTTCTCTGTCTGCTTAAAACTAACATTTCCCGGCACTCCTTTCTGCGGTTCCAGGATGTATTCCTGTCTTATATACTACGAAAATCCCAGGCTTCTGTTTCACGCCGGGGACGGATAAACCTGATATTTTTTGTTCTAAAAGATCTTTATCCAACAGCCCATCTCCGAAATGCTGTCCTTGTATCATTTCGGCAATTAAGACAGGTCTAAATACTAATTTTTTATCTTTTTTTGAAAGTTTAGATGTTTTTTGATATGAATATAAGTGGTTTTAAATGAATGACTTATGCGAAATAAATCCGTTAGGACCTATAAATCAGCATTCGTAAGTCCGCCAGAGGTGATATCTGACGGCCAGCCAATAACCCCAAACAGCTCCTATACAGCCAAAGGCGACCATCTGAATCGGCAAAACCGAAGCTACCGGCTTGATAAAAAAGACCGCCGGCCAGGTATTAACAAGATATTCCATAGCGGGTTTTTTGCTGTAAATAACTGTAGAAACAGAACTTAATATCGCCGATGCCGCCGCAGGCCATAAAAATGATGCGCCCATAAAGAGCTTGGCTAAAAATCCACAGGCCATAAAAGCGACCGTAACGGCAAAGGCTATCTGAAAATTCGCCGGCTGGCCCGCTACCCGTCCCAATTTCGCATCGGGATAACTTATATCGCCGGCAAAAATGTTGATAAGCAAATTTCCGACAACGACAGTGCCAATAACCGCAATTAAAATCGCCACTAAAGCCGGCAGCTTAAAATGGGCGTTAAATTTGTCCGGCAGTTCTACACTCTTTCTCCTGAGCAGCTTATCTGCCGCTAAAGCACCGACGAAACAACAGGCCGCGATTACAAGCCAGATTCCCGACTCAAACCGCATCGCCGAATATACCGCTAACCTGTCCTCTACGGCAGGGGCGGCCTGAAAGAGCGTCGACATCGCAGTGCTTTTCAATCCCCAATAAGCCATACCGGCAGGGGCGGCAAGTATTCCTATCTGTGCGCCGTAAGGCGTGCAAAGTGCCGAGGCGAGGAATCCTGCGGCAAATGAAAGAATACCGAAAAGCATTAAGTCCTGAGCGCTGATAGTTCCGCTTAATATCGCGAAAACGCCGGCGGCAGGGGGTTTGATTTGATTAGCAGGCAAAAGCCCGAGTAGCACAATGCCGATTGCAAATGCCGCGATGATTCTAATTCTCATTAACCAGGATAGTTCCATACGTCGGTATTTTAGCCACTAAGGCACAAAGACACAATTTTAATTTAAGATTGTAGATTTAAGATTTAAAATTTGAGTACCTGTCTCTGTCTTTAGGTTTTTGGCCTTTGGGAATGTAAACGTTTTTGCTCCCTTGAATAATAAACAGCCGAAATCAAGCATCGTGTCGTTGCCTAATTTGTCAATCTCCAGAGGATTTATAAAGAAATTAGCGACAGTCGCTTTTATACTTCCCCAGAGTCCGTTTGCATCGGCATCGGCGGAATAGAGCGACGATATCGCAATATCCATCCTCGGATTGTCCACGCTCGGGCCGAATGTAAGAGTGTCAACTCTGGCAACTATTTCATTGTAATGGTTTTCGTATTTATATTCTCCGCCTGCACATTTGACGCTGTACAGCCCGACTGTAACGGGACTGCTGCAGCCTTTGTCGTTGAAATGAACTTTTACCTCTGTCGCGGTCGCTTTGCCGTTTTCGATTTTGCCTGTAATCTCTATCCAGCCGAAACCTTCGCCCTCGAACTGGATATAGCCGAGTATATTTTTAATAGGTGCATCTTTGGCCAGGCCGTCAGTATTTCTTGCAATCATACCGGCCGGGTCGAATATGTTTTTGTAAGAGCCGCTTCCCTGCATCTGAAATTCGCCGCGAACGTAGAAAGATTTCGAATCGGATTTCCTATCGCAGGAAATCAGGCCGGACGTCTGCTTGTTATCTTTACTGACCTCGATGCTGACCAGTGTAGGCGATATCAACGGAACAAAGTACATAAAGTCGGGCGTGGAATTTACCAGCGCTCCGCCTTCTTCACATTTCAATATGACCGTCGGGCCGTTTGTGTCATCCTGCGGTCTTGATAATGTTTCCACCGGCTGATTACTCATAGCCGATGCCATCGAGGCGATGCAGAACAGCAAAAGCATACTTGTGATTTTTATCTTCATCTTCCACCTTAATTTTGATAACAGTTTAATGGCGGGCAGTTTACAGTAAACAGGAGAAAATTGAAAGAGAAATTTATATCACTATGCTTGTATGCAGTGGTGTAAGCCATCTCCCGACGATATACTGCATACGAGCATAGATACATGGAGATTTTTGCAGTGGGGGGGGTTTTGTCGCGGGGATTTGAGAGAGGGGTTTTTAGTTTATGCCGGTTTGTGCAAATAGCTGCGAGGCGGGGAATATTCTTTCAACGGCAATAATGGCTTCTATTTATTCATTTTTTAGGTCTTGGCGGAAGCATTTTAAACTTCAATGAATTGCTGATAGTTTCTGTTTCCGGATATTCAGGCAAAGACATAGTTTTGTATTTGACTCGGATAATATGTTCGCCCAAAGACAGCGAAACAGTTTGGCTTTTATCCTCTTTCGATTCCTTTAAAATCCAGTTTTCAGTTAGTTTAATTTCAAAAAAATCGTAATGCACATTTTTAGGTTTTAACTCAATAGCAAGTATGTCCACCGCCGCAGTACCGTTCCACTTATACCATTTCCCGTCAATTTCAACCTCACAAAATTGTTCTAATGGGGCACAATTAAAAGTTTTCTCACCTGTGTTTAATAAATCCATCTTAAAGGCACAGATTTTGTCAGAGAAAAATATTCTGTCTCCTCTATTCGTAGATGCTTTGAGCCTGATTTGGAAACCGTTTAGTTCTTCGCCCCATTCGGCGTCTTTATCATAATAATTCTCTTTTTTTTCTTTCTGCCACCACGGTGTATTCATCATTTGCTCAGCTTCATTCGGGTCTTTTATAAAAGTATGTCCGGTACTTCTCCAATAATTCCAAAATAAATCTTCGGCGTCCTTATTGTAAAACTTGAACTTGCCTTTCGATTGCTGCTCTTCAAGAAAAAGTCTGTATGCGTCCAGTGGTTCAGGTCCCGCCTGCTGAAAAATCACTCTTCCCTTATACTGTTTATATAATTCATTGTTTATTTTCCATCTAAGAATAAATGTCTTATACGTATTATCAACTAATTTGGCGCTATTGCTGTCGGTACTGTGATAAATAAGTTTTGGGTCGGGAGATTTTTCAACAAGGTTATTATACAATTTAAAACTCTTTTCAAGTTCCGCCTTTTTGTCGTCTTTCAGATTCGTGGCAAGAAGTTCTTTGGCAAGACTGTCCCTCTTTGCTTTCTGCTCATTATTCATCAAAATCTTCAACTGTGTCATTTTCCCTTTGGATTCATTGATCTCCTGCTCCGTTACTTCAAGCCCTTTTTCTTTTGTGTATTCATCCCACAAAGGCTTGAAATACCGGCCAAGATTTGATGCCCTCGTTTGTTTCAGCCAAAGATTAAATCCGTCATTGTTAGACTCCTGTTGTTTTTTCTTCAAGGCCGAATTAGGCTCTATATCCCCAAAGCTTACTTTCTGGCCGAGAACTTCCGCGATAATCGTATCAGCCGGCAAATTTTCAAAAGGCTCCGCTGCCACAGTGATACCAATACCTAAGACCAATATCAATATTCCCAATATCAAATGAGAAACACTTTGTTTGGCTTCCATATATAGCTCCCTCTGTATTATTACGACAAATCATACCCTTAAAAAGCTAAAAAAACAAGGGGAAAATCCGGTTAAAAAACTCCACCTGTCTTGTCCTAATAGTCAAAAACGCGCAAGAAAAAACTTGCGCATTTGTTAAATCTTAAAAAAATTCATTCCTTTATTGACAAGGACTTACGTAAAAACCACTTAAAATTTTTGACGATTTTTCGTCAAAAGCGCGCAAGTTTTTACGTAATATGGAGGGGCCGCCGAAGGCGGCCTCAAATCCGAAATACGAATTAATTAAACAAAACCCTGCCAAAGTGTTGGCAGGGCTAACCAATTTAAAATACCCCGCGCTAATGCTTAGGGCTCTGTGGAGGAATTTATGTCAAAAATGAGCGGAATCGATTATCTGATGTTTAAAATTCGAGGCAGAATTGTAAAGGTCGACCCCGACATCTATTACAAAATCAGAAACCCCGGCCATGAACAGCCTCGCAAAAAATACAACGGCGAAATCAGTTCGTTACGCATATCGACGGCAGGGTATCCGGTAATTATTTACGGAAAAGGCAAGAAGATTAAATGTGTTACGCTTTCACGATTTGTAATGGACGCCAAAGAAGGCCAGCTCGTTGACCATATAAACGGCGACCCTATGGATAACCGCAGGAAAAATCTGCGCATCGTAAATTATCGGCAAAACAGCCTGAATAAAAAATACAGGAACAAAAGCGGATTTATCGGAGTCTGCGTTCGACGCACAAGAGGGAAATATTATTGTATAGGGCAATTTCATAAGAGCAACGGCAAAACAGATTGTTTTCATCTTCCGGACAGTCCGGAGAACCGAATCATCGCCGCTTTTGCACACGATAAATTTGTTTTGCAGGCCGGAGATGAGGAATACGCGCCGCTGAATTTCCCATGTTTCAAAAATGAGCCGTTCAGGAGTTTTTTATTGGAAGAGGATTTGAAAAAATATAAAAATATTCGGTTAGCCCTGCCAATATTTCGATCCGCCACAGGTGGATCTCAACAGGGTTCTTCAGGACCTCCGGCGCCGCAGGATCGGTGCGATATAAGATTTCAATATGTGAAACTTGTACCACTGACAATTTAGCCCCCGCCGTTTGGTGTTTTGGGCGGTTAAATGATGATTTTGCCTAAAATAATGGGAAAATTGTCATTTTCGCTTGTTTTTCTGGAGGTTAATGCCGATAATACAAGTATGATAAAAAGAAGAATAGAAGAGAGCATAATCGAAAATTTAAAGCATTTCCCTGCAATCGGGCTTGTCGGTCCTCGCCAATCGGGCAAAACTACGCTGGCAAAAGCAATCGCACAAAAATGCAATCGGCCGGTTATTTATTTGGATCTCGAAAGCCCGCAGGATTTCGAAAAACTCGGAAACCCTCAATTGTATTTAGAGCAGTTCAAAAAACATTTAGTCATATTTGACGAGGCTCAGCGCAAGCCTGAACTTTTCCCGCTGCTTCGGTCGCTGATTGACGAAGACAGAACGCCGGGGCGGTTTATGATACTCGGCTCGGCTTCGCCATCGCTGAAAAGACAGGCCTCGGAATCTTTGGCCGGCAGAATAGCATATCATGAATTATCGCCTTTCACTCTGGATGAAGTTGGCGTCTCTGACGTAAATGTAAATAAACTCTGGCTGAGAGGCGGTTACCCCAATAGTTTTTTGGCTGAATCAGATAAAATTGCGGCTACGTGGATGCAAAATTTTATACAGACTCATCTTGAAAGAGACCTTCCTGCTCTGGGCGTTCGTGTTCCTTCCACGACGCTTTTGCGTTTCTGGACTATGCTGGCTTATTGCAGCGCTCAGTTATGGAATGCTGTCAAACTTGCCGACAGCCTCGGAGTCGATTCCAAGACCGTTCGCAGGTATCTCGACCTTCTGGAAGAAACATTTATGATACGGCAGTTGCAGCCGTTTTTTGCCAATATCAAAAAAAGGCTGATTAAATCTCCAAAAATATATATCAGAGACAGCGGCCTTCTTCACACATTACTGAAAATTTACAGTTTTGACGACCTGACGGCAAATCCTGTTTTGGGTTCATCGTGGGAAGGATTTTGCATAGAGCAGATAATCGCAATAAAACCTTCAAGCTGTGATATCTTCTTTTATAGAACTCAGGCAGGGGCGGAAATCGACCTTGTTATTACAAAAGGACTGAAAGTCGAAGCTGCCGTTGAAATCAAATATTCTTTGACGCCCAAAATGACTAAAAGCTCTAACAGTGCGATTGCCGAGTTAGACCCTAAAAAAACATGGATTGTCTATCCCGGCAAAGAAAGCTATCCGGTCAAAAAAAATCTATGGACTTTGCCTATTACCCAATTGAATAAAGTTTTTGAATAACATTTTTCCGCATCCGGTAATTACCAGAGATTTGCAGCGGCCGGAACATCAGCCCGGTTTTCAAGATGAACGGCTTTGGTCGGACAAAGCGAGCGGCAGATGCCGCAGCCAAAGCAGCGGGTCTGGTCGATAACAGTTTTTTTGTTGGCAGCACTATACGATATGGCGCCGAACTGACACAGACGCATACATTGCCGACAGCCTGTGCACTTGTCGTTGTCAACGTCGGCAACATACTCGCCGCGGAACATTACCGGCACTCCGCTGGTTACAGTGCATCGCATGGCAAGACAGTCGGCACGGTCGCAGTTACATATTCCGGCGATGAACGGCGTGCCGAAAGTCCATACCGTATGGCATAGACCCTGCTTTTCATGGTCGCGGAAAGCGGCCAGTGCCTGTTCTTTTGTGATGGCTTCCATGGCAACGACATCCGGTCCGCCCAGAAAACTGCTGTCGAGGCCGTCGACAATTTTGCCAAATGCCCCGCCATCAGGGTATAAAGATACGCCGTAACAGAACCGATGTTCTTTTCCGAGAATGGCGTGGCGGCACATGCAGGCGACTCGAACAATCGAGTTTACAAAACCAAAGATTCGCTCGATATCCTCGATGGGTACTACCTGCCCGAAATGATTCTTCTTCATTTTGCCGGTGACAAACCGTCCGATGACGGCCTTTATAATTGCAGGGGTTTTGCTGAGAGAATCTATTTTGCGAATACTTTTTTTCATCTCGTCAGTATTCGTCGTGAAGAATTTTTTGATAAATTTTTGTCTGCGAACATCACTGAGCAGGTCGTCAGAGTAGTTGGCGGCCTGAAGATACCATTTTTTCCCTTCGCCATGCTGTAAGCAAAATTCACACATTTGTTGGTCTCCATTTCAAATTAAATATATTAAAATAATCATATTTAAGCAATTTCTTTTATTAAATTAATTCCGCCGCAGGCGGACTCCGCAAATCTTAAATCTTCAATTTTCAATCTTAAATTAACTGAATTGACCACCCGTCCCAATCGGGTAAACTGCCGGAGAATAATAATGGCAACCTCTAAAAATGTCATTGCGAGGAGTCTCGCCTTTGGCGGACGACGAAGCAATCTCAATTATTGCTTCAGAAACGAGACTGCTTCGCCCCAAAGGGGCTCGCAGTGACAAACTGAATTTTTAGAAATATCCTAATGAACGATGGAACTGAAAAAAATCTCGGTCCGCAGCCTATCGCTGACATTATGGTCAAACATAATTTAAAGCCGCACGATCTCGTCGCGGCTTCAAGCCAGCAGCTTACGCATAAAATGGTTTCCAGAGCCTGCAAAGGCAGAAAGCAGACCGACAAAAGCAGAATCAAGGTTCTAAACGCCCTAAACCTTGTCACCAAAAAGAACTACACGCTAAGCGATCTTTTTAACTACTAACGACAGTCTCTTGCTAATCGGCTAAAATTGCGGTGTTTTAATCTGATTATGCTTATTCCTTACTTCTTTTCCTCAAAAGCAAACCGCCGAGAGTTAATAAAAGAATCGTTGCCGGTTCGGGAACAAGCAGGAAGGCATGTTCATTGCCATCAGGATTGATGCCATATCCGACAATCCAGCCATTATCGTTAATTGAAAAAGCATGAGTCAATGTCCAATTGCTGGATGATATAAGTGTATTAAGGTCGAACATACTACCATTTTCATAAAGAAAAGCATGTGTGTTGCCATCTGCTGTATATGAGTACCCAATTATTTGCCCGATGTTGTTTATGCATTGCGCATCACTCATAGTGCCCCCCAGCGTTCCGAGGTCGGTATTGTTTCCAGAGCCTGTTGGATCAAACAAGGTCGCATGTAAAAAATGGCTTTGCGTTTCGGACAAACCTACTATGCTTCCATTTTCGTTGATATACGTAGCTTGGCCATTTTGGCCTCCTAGGGCTTTAAGGTCAATATTATTGCCATTACCCGTAGTGTCAAACAGCACAGCTCTCATATTATCCGCCGCACGACCTGCATGACCAACTATCTGATTGTAGCTGTTGACAGCTCTGGCCTGACTTTCACTAAAACCAGAAAGCGTACCCAAGTCAATATTATTGCCATTACCGGTAGGATCAAAACGAGTTGCTCGTTGGTCATAATTGCCGGCTGGATTGGACCATCCAACAATTACGCCGGTGTTGCTTATATTGTTAGCAGAACCTTCGGTTCCTCCAAGAGTACCAAGATCAAGGTTGTTATTCGGATTGGCTTTGTTAAAAAGAGTAGCATGCTTGGCTGTATCAGTGGTGCCATCATAACCAACGATTTGACCTGAATTGTTAATAGACATAGCGGCACCACAGTTGTACACAGAGGTTTTTGTAAGGTCGGTATTATTAGCGCTTCCTGTTGTGTCAAAATAAACAGCATGGCATAAAGAAGCTGATTCTGGCAATGCGTATCCAATCACTTCTCCCTGAGAGTTTATTGAAGTTGCATGACTTTTAGCACCGCCGAGGGTGCCCAAATCTATTATATTATATGTGTTTGCTTTGATAACACCACAGCAGGCCGATAAAATTACTATCAGGCAAATTAAGTGTTTAGTTGGTTTAATTTTCATTTTCTTCTCCTTCCAAAAAATTGTTAATGTTTTTTTATCAAGGCGACGATGCCGAGAGAAATAACAAAATTTTTAGACACGGATTAACACAGATTTACACTGGAAAATAATTTTTAAAAATATATTCCTCTGTGTTCGGCGCCTGCCCCGTGAGATGCCGCAGCTATCTCATCGGGGTGAGCTCTGTGGCTAAAATAATATCTCTGTGGCCAAACTTCTTTTAAGATGAATTGATGAAGTGTTTCATTTTCTCTTCCTCCTAAAAAATCTTATTTTCTCCGACAAATAAAATACCTGATTTGTTTGGAATGTCAAGGAGTTTTTTACAAAACGCGCAAGTCCTATGAACTCCTTACGGAGATAAAACTTGTCGAATGCCGTTAAATTCCTTGCATCCTTACATCCCTATTTCCTTACTTCCTTAACTATTGCCTTTTCTCACCATATGCTGTATCCTAAGACGATTATGATTAAGAATTTAAAATCACGTTTTATCGTTCTCGACGGCCCGGACGGGTGCGGCAAAAGCCTGCAGGTTAAGCTTCTTGCCGAATATCTGAAGAAAAACAAATTGAAGGTTTCCTGTTTCCGCGACCCCGGCTCAACGGCCACAGGCGAGAAAATCCGGAAAATCCTGCTCGACCCTGCAAATCATATCGGCGACAGGGCCGAACTTTTGCTCTATATGGCCAGCCGCGCGCAGCTCTGGCAGGAATGTATAGCACCGGCGTTAAAAAAGAAAAATTGCGTACTGCTTGACCGCTGGCTGTCGAGCACCTGCGCGTATCAGGGTTTTGCTGGTGGTCTTGGAATCGCAAAGGTTCTGGATATTGCCGAGCATTCGCTCGAAAGGGTTTGGCCCGACCTGACAATTATTCTCGATGTTGACCTCCGCACGGCAAGGGCGAGAATGAATCGCGGACTTGACAGGATGGAACAGAAGGCGGCGATTTATCATAAAAAAGTCCGGGCAGGCTTTATTGAGCTTGCCGAGTGCCGCAAGGATATTGTTGTTATCGATGCCTCGGACGATATCAAGGCAGTGCATAAAAAAGTAATCCAGATTATACAGTCGTTCTTTAAGTAAATAAAATCAAATATCAAAAATTAAAATGCAAAATGACAAATCAAAATTTAAAACGGAGTTCAAAAGCAGGCTTTATAAGTTTGCGCTTCGTCTGATTGAGTTTCTCGACCGTTTGCCTTCTGATAACGTGTCAAGACGCTTGGGCGACCAGTTGCTTCGAAGCGGTACAAGCATCATTGGAAATTATATTGAGGGACAGGCGGCCAGCAGTAAAAAAGATTTTATTAACTATTTTAATATATCATTAAAATCAGCTAATGAAAGCAAACTTTGGCTGGCTCTTCTGCGCGACAGTAAAAGAGCAGATTCCAAAGATGTTGAGTGGTTTCTGAGCGAATTAAATGAAATAAGTAAAATTTTCGCATCCAGCATATTAACGCTCAAGGGCAGAAAATAATTTTGAATTTTTATATGTCATTTTGATTTTTGCACTTTGATTTTTAATATAATTATGTAAAAGTACCAGAGAAACGGTAAAATTATAATCCGTAAGTAGAGCAAATAATGAATTTATCCAAAATATTCTGCCAGACCAATGCTGTTAATACACTGACTCGTGCATTTGACACGGGAAGAATTCCGCACGCTTATATATTCGAAGGCATTGAAGGCATCGGCAAATATACGACCGCTCTTGCATGGTCTAAACTTTTACTTTGCAAAAATCCAAAGGACAACGAAGCCTGCGGCAAATGTGAATCCTGCAAAATGTTCGATTTGGATTCTCATCCCGATTTTCATCACGTTTATAAAGAACTGATTCAGCTCAATAAAGACGCTAATAAAAGAAAAAGACAGGCAATAGACCTGCCGATAGATGTTATTCGGGATTTTCTTGTCGAGAAGGTTCAGTTAAAGCCGACACTTTCAGCGTCAAAGGTTTTCGTTGTGAGTGAGGCCGAGAAACTGAACGCCGAGAGTCAGAATTTACTTTTAAAGACGCTCGAGGAGCCGCCGGACAAAAGTTTTATCATATTGCTCTGCACGAAACTTGATAATCTTTTGCCGACTACAAAATCGCGGTGCCAGGTTGTTCATTTCGGGCCTTTGGATGAAGAAAAGATAATTGAAAAACTTTCAGGCGGGCAGGAGTCTAAATTCTGGGCAAGGCTAACCGGCGGGAGTCTGGGCCAATCTGAGCTTTTCACAAAGCTTGAGCCGTCGTTTTACGAAACCAAAAAAGAATTTCTTAATCGATTCTCCAAATTTCAGACTGCTGACTGTGTCGATTTTGCGCAATGGATAAATTCGACCGCTTCGGAACTGGCGGCATCGTGGCAGAAGATTAAGGCTGATACGAGCAAATCCGATTTGAGTCGGCAGGCGAAAAAGCTGTTTATTTTGGTGCTTATATCGGCTTTTGTCGATGCGATGAAGATTTCATTTGCCGGTGCGGAGAAAATGACGAATTTCGACCAGCCTGCGCAGGTAAAGCTTCTTGCCGACAGGTTCGGTCAGGAAGGTTGCGCCGAGAAGATTGACTGCTGTTATGAAGCGATTCGGTTTATTGACGCATCGGTTAATGAAAAGCTTGTTTTTGAGCATTTGTTGCTGAATTGCGCCGATTCTGGTATAATAAAGGTTTGATAAATATATTCTTTAATGATTTTATCATTTTTAGGTAAATATGAACGATAATAACGATGATATAAAATCCAAACCGAGTCATCACCCGGTTGAAAAGAAAATGCTCGTCCGCTACGGCAAAACCAGTCTTATTGGTTGGTTTGTGCATGAGGAAAAAAATGTGCCAAAGGCTCAGAGCAAGGTAATGATAAAGACTGAGAGAGGTCTTGAAATCGGCGAGGTAATCGGGAAGTTCTGCTATAAGGCGGGTGTTTTTAAAAAGAATGAGGAATCTGTTATCGACTATTACGGTGCCGGGGCGGCTGAATGCCCTGTAACCCTCGGCGGCAGGTTTGTCCGTTACGCTACGGAGCAGGACCTCAGCGAAGAGCACCATATCAATATTGGAGCAAAGGAAGAGCTTGCCAAGTGCAAGCAGGTTATAAATGAATTGAATTTGCCGATGAAGCTTGTCGATATTGAGCACATTTTCGGCGGCGAACGGATAATCTTTTTTTTCACATCTGAGACCAGGATTGACTTTCGCGAGCTTGTCAAAAGACTGGCCAAGGAGTTTCAGACTCGCATTGAAATGAGGCAGGTCGGCTCGCGCGACGCCGCCAAAATCGCCGCAGACATCGAAGTGTGTGGAGAGCAATGTTGCTGCCAAAGGTTTTTGAAGATTTTAAAGCCGGTAAATATGAAAATGGCCAAGCTGCAGAAGGCGACGCTCGACCCGGCAAAGATAAGCGGATACTGCGGCAGACTCAAATGCTGTCTAAGATATGAAGACCATACATATAGAGATCTCGTCAGACGACTGCCGAGAAAACGAACACGTGTAAAAACATCCCAGGGCGAAGGCACCGTGGTCGATGCACAAATCCTTACGCAGCTTGTCAGTATACGGACGGATGACGGAAAGGTATTTGCCGTGCCGGTCGAAGAAATAGAGATTCTTCAGCCGCTAAACCCATCCGATTCAAACAGACGTGATGACGCTGATTTCGATGATTATGATGAAAAATCAGAACCGAAACAGGATACCGATAAAGATACCGACGAAGAACCCAGGCAGGATGCCGATAAAGTTGTCGACGAAGAACCCAGGCAGGACGATAACCCTGACACACAGCCGGAGCAATAGATGAGCAGAAAGATTATTGTTACCTCCGCACTCCCATACGCAAACGGCCCGATTCATATTGGACATCTGGTAGAATACCTGCAGACCGATATCTGGGTACGATTTCAAAAAAGCTGCGGTAATGAGTGTTTGTATTTTTGCGCCGACGATACACACGGCACACCAATAATGATCAGCGCACGGGCGGAAGGAATCGAGCCTGAACAATTAATAAAAAGAGTTTACGACGAACATACGAGAGATTTCGCAAAGTTTCATATAAAGTTCGATAATTATTACTCCACACATTCGGATGAAAATAAAGAATTAAGTACGCTGATTTTTAACCGCCTTAAAGAAAAAGGCTCGATTGTAAAAGGTGAAATCGAACAGGCATTTTGCGATACCTGCAAAATGTTCCTGCCGGACAGATTTATCCGCGGAACTTGCCCCAAATGCAAATCGGAAAATCAGTACGGCGATTCGTGCGATACCTGCGGGGCAACTTATCAGCCGACAGATTTAATCAATCCGGCCTGCGCGACCTGCGGAACAAAGCCGATAATCAAAAAGAGCATTCATTATTTTTTCAGACTCGCGGACTATCAGCAAAAACTTAAAGAACTAATGGCATCGGGATATACAGGAAAAAGCGTAGCAAATAAACTCGACGAGTGGTTCGACGCGGGGCTGAGAGACTGGGATATTTCGAGAGACGGGCCATACTTTGGTTTTAAAATACCCGGTGAAGAAAATAAATTCTTCTACGTCTGGCTCGATGCGCCGATAGGCTATATGGCCAGCTGCAAAAATTACTGCGATAAAAACGGATTGGACTTCGATAAAGTCTGGAATAGTAACGAATACGAAATTTATCACTTCATCGGCAAAGATATTATATATTTTCATGCGCTGTTCTGGCCGGCGACGCTGATGGGAAGCGGATTCAAAGTCGCTAAAAGACTTTTTGTGCACGGATTCCTTACCGTCAACGGCGTAAAAATGAGCAAATCGAAAGGCACTTTCATCAAGGCCGAAACTTACGCGAAACATCTTGACCCGGAATACCTGCGATATTATTACGCGAGCAAACTGACAGACGGCGTGGACGATTTGGACCTTAACCCTGACGATTTTGTTGCAAAGGTAAATTCCGACCTTGTCGGGAAACTGGCAAACCTTGCGAGCAGGTCTGTACCAATGCTTACAAGCAAACTCGGCGGGATGCTCGGAACAGTTGATGCCGCGGGCAGAGAATTGCTGAATAAACTTATAATGGGAGAAGAACCCCGCCAAAGTATTGGCGGGGCTAACCAAATAATAAACGATTATGAAAATCTCGACTACGCGTCAGTTATCAGGCAGGTTACTTATCTTGCGGATATCGCAAATAAATACGTCGAACAAAGCCAGCCGTGGGCGACAATAAAAACAGACGCTGAAAAAACACGCACAACACTTACAGTTGTTTTAAACGCCGTGAAAATCCTTGCGATATATCTTAAGCCGGTACTGCCGGTGTTTGTAGAAAAAATTGAAAAAATACTCGACGTTACGCCTTTATCATTCGCCGACGTCGAGACGGTACTGGAAAATAAAAAAGTAAACGAATATATCAGACTTGCAGAAAGAGTTGATAAGGATAAGGTACAAGCTATGTTAGAAGAAAGTAAAAACGAGTCCGCGGAACAAAAACCGGCAGCAGTAACCCTCGATGAGCCAATGGAGCCGGAGTGCACGATTGACGATTTTAAGAAGGTCGACCTGCGGGTAGCGAAAGTTATAAAGGCCGAAAAGGTCGAAGGCGCAGATAAACTGCTGCATCTTGAGCTGGATATAGGCGGGATAACAAAGAATGTTTTCGCAGGGATTGCGAAGGCCTATGAGCCCGAGCAGCTTGTCGGAAGATTAGTTATATGCGCCGCGAACCTGCAGCCCCGAAAGATGAAGTTCGGCGTATCGGAAGGAATGATTCTTGCCGCAGGGCCGGGCGGAAAAGAAATATTTATGCTCGGAATAGACAGCGGTGCAAAGCCCGGGCAACGGATACATTAGCCACGGAGAAAAGGAATATGTATTATTAGCCACAGAGCTCACAGAGAACACAGAGATATAAATTATATTAGCCACAGAGAGCACAGAGGACACAGAGGGAAAATAGATGAGTGATGAACTAACGGCAAAAATTATTGGGGCTGCAATAGAAGTGCACGAAATACTCGGGCCGGGATTGCTCGAGTCCATTTACGAAGAAGCCTTGTGCTTTGAATTTGATCTGAGAAGCATAAAATATAAAAAACAGGTTGAATGCGACCTTATTTATAAAGGACATATTCTCAAAGGCCAAAAACTCGACCTGCTTGTGGAAAATGAGGTCGTTGTAGAAATTAAATCTTTATCAAAAATGCCGGAAGTCGCTCTGGCACAGACGCTTTCATATCTAAAAGCGACAAATCTAAAGAGAGGTTTGATAGTTAACTTCGGAGAAAAGAGACTGGTGGACGGTATTAAAAGGGTGTCTCTATGATGGCCACAGAGCTCACAGAGGACACAGAGAGGTAAAATGTAATGAAAAAAAATATAGATATAGAAAATTTTGCAAAAAAATACGATCAAAAGGGAGAGATCATACAATTTAAAATAGAACCTGTTGGTATTTCTTGTTGTTGTTCGCACCATTTACCAGAATTTTGGGAATCTGTAAATGATAAAATTAGTCCACAAGGCCCAATAGAGCATGAGGGTGGCGCCATAGTAAATTTCAAAACAGAACATATAATATTAGAACAGCATGAAAGTGGGCCGGAAATAATAGCTTTTGTTTCTTCTCTGATTACGATAATTGGTTTTGTTAGATGGCTATTTTTATCTGCAATAGACTCCTTCAAGAAAAAAGGTATAACAAAATTAAAAATTATTAAAAGGACCATAACTTCAAAACGTAAAGTGGTTAACGAAACAATATTAGAAATAGACTTGAATTATGAAGACAGCAATGAGCTTGAAAAAAAGATAAATAAATTTTTAAAATAAAATCTCTGTGTTCTCTGTGAGCTCTGTGGCTATAATAAAAATTAAAAAACTCGGTGGCTAAAAATGAAGAAAAGTATACAGGAAATCGCGAAGCTTGACGGGAGGTATTCTCTGCGGGCGTTTCAGTTTGTCAGCGAGGGGCTGGGATACAGCGTTAAGAAATTTCACGACATCAATTTGGCAAGCGACGAGTCTCATCATATAACAGGCAAACAACTGTGCGAAGGCCTTGCCGAGTTCGCCGCTGAGAAATGGGGCAGAATGGCAAAGGTCACACTAAATCAGCTCGGTATAAAATCCACAAGAGATTTCGGCAATATTGTTTACCTGATGGTCGAAAATAAATGGATGCACGCCCGGCCGGAAGATACGATTGAGGAATTCAATGACGTTTATGATTTCGAAGAAGTATTTGAGAAAAAGTATCAGTTTTCAAATTCTAAAAACAATGACCGCGTGGGCTAAAGCCCACCCTACAAAAATGCAAATGGATACGAAATAACACGAATTTTTTAATCACAGATAGCTATGCCACAAGTTACGCTGATTTCTCTGATTTAATTATTCATCGCAAAGAAAATAAGAAAAATGGTGAAGAATTTAAAATTTTGAATGAGATTGCTTCGTCGTTTCACTCCTCGCAATGACAAAACGTCGCCGTACCGGCGACGGCTAAACGAAATTATTGCGTATCGTCGGGATGTTCCTGACCGATTGTAATATCAGAAAAACAATCGGGGGCGTGTTTTTTCAGGATTTTAAATATTTCCGTACAGGCAATACGGATTTCCCACTGAGCTTTCGGGCTTGTGCGGATTTTTATAATGTGACGCCATTCCCTTAAATTGGCCGTTACAACAATTTCACTCGTACAGGCGTTCGGCAGTACAAATCGGGCATCTTCCCTCTTTAAGCCTTTATCCCGCCATTTTTTATACATCTGCTTAATCGTTTCCATATCGCCGCGGAATTCTTCGATGTGCTCTTTCGGCAAAGTTTCAGGAATTACAAAATGAAAATTTTCCTCATCGACATATCGCTGCGACTGCTGAGAAACACTCATCAGTCTGTGCCTGACAAGCTGATGCGTCATTGCGCGGGAACAATTCTCAATCCTGAATGTCGCACAGGCGTGCTCTAAAGGCGAATCGTGTCCCATTTTTATAAGTCTCTGAATGAAATCACTTGCGGAATCTGCGCCGATTTTATCAAAGCTCAGATAGCACGTTCTGCCGGCCTCTTCGATGAGCTTCTCGGCGTCAGGCGTAATCGCAAGTAATGTAACTTTCAGTTGGTGATTATTTTCCATTTATATTACCGCGTGGGCTAAAGCCCACCCTACGAAAACTGGATTCCCGCTTTCGCGGGAATGACAAAATATAATTATATTTGATTCATATCAATCTTTCCTGCTGCGGCAAGGGCCATATTAACATTTCCAAACGGCGCACTTATCGCAAAGCCTGCGACATTATCGCTTATTTTATCCATTAATTCCATAGCAATCTGCACTCCGGCTTTCCGGCCGTCCTGCTGGTCTTTGGTTTTACTCATACGCTCCAAAATTTCAGCGGGTACGACCACGCCGGGGACTTCATTGGCCATAAACTCGGCGTTTTTATAGTTTGTGAAAGGCCAGATGCCTGCGATTATCGGAATTTTGCAATCGCTTGTCAGTTCGAGGAACTTAAAAAAACTTTTCTCGTCAAAAACCGGCTGGGTTATCGCAAATTCAGCGCCGGCCTGGACTTTATTTTTAAATCTCCGGATTTCCCTGTCCAAATCGGACGCGACGGGGTTTGCGCCGACTCCGACAACGAGCGATGTCGGCACGGGCAGGCTATTGCCCGCGATGTCAATGCCGCAATTTAGATTGCTTACAACTTTAGTCAGGGCAATCGAATCAAGGTCGAAGACCGCTGTCGCATCGGGATAGTCGCCGAGTTTTGGCGGGTCGCCGGTGATTATCAGGACATTTTTCAAATCGATTGCCTGTATGCCGAGCAGGTCTGACTGCATCGCGATTATGTTCCTGTCGCGGCAGCAGAAATGCAGCAGTGTTTCGATATTGCAGAGCTGCTTTATTTTGATTGCTGTTATCATTGCACTGAGTCTTGAACTTGCACGCGGGCCGTCGGGGATATTTACAGCGTCGATTCCGAATTTTTCGCAAAGTTTTACTTTTTCGATAAGGCTCGAAACATCCGTTCCTTTCGGCGGCGAAATTTCGACCATATAAATTTTCTGTCCTGTCCGCCCTCGGCTCGACGCCGAGGCGAGACCTCCGGCGACAAGTTTTGCGCCGAGTTTAGATTTGTTTTTCAGTTCTACCGGCTTCTGTTTTTCAGCCTGTTTCGCCGTCGGTTTTGCTTCAATTACGGCATAGCTCAAATCAGCCCTGTGGAGGGACCTGACGGTTTTAACCATTTCCTTTATATGTTCAGGTGTTGTTCCACAGCAGCCGCCGATGATTTTGACGCCTTTTTCGTAAAATCGCTTGGCGTATTCGGCCATATATTCCGGAGTACACATATAAACGGTTCTGCCGTCGATATTCTGCGGCAGGCCTGCGTTGGGCTGGAGGGATATTGGTTTTGTTGTTATTTTTTTTATAAGCTCCAGGCTTTCGAGCATCGCGGCGGGGCCGAGAGAACAATTCAATCCTACGGCGGCGACCTGCGGAAATTCGGCAAGTTTGGCAAAGGCCAAATCGATTTTGTCGCCGTAGAGTGTTTCATTGTTTTCGTTTATCGCCATTTGCGCGACAATCTCAAGGCCGCACGTTTTTACCGCGCAATTTATCGCAATCAACAACTCTTTTAGATTTGTGAAGGTTTCGAAGAGCAGGAAATCCGCGCCAGCCAGCGAGAGCGCGTTAATCTGGTTTGTGAAAATATCTATTATTTCTTTTTCGCTTATTCGGCCGCCCTGAGCGATATCAAAGCCTAAGGGGCCGATGGAACCTGCGACAAGAATAGTTCTCCCGTCGCTTTCGCTCCGGGCTCTGTTAGCGGCGGATTGTTTTGCGATTTTTACGGCGGCTGTATTAATTTGAACAGTTTTTTCCGCCAGGCCGAACCTTGCGAGCTTGAACTCGTTTGCACCATAGGTATTTGTTTCTATAAAGTCGCTGCCTGAGGCGATATATAAATCGTGAATTTGGCCGACAAGTTTGGGATTTGTAATGTTAAGCTCTTCAAAGCAGGTATTTATAAATACCCCTTTGGTATAGAGCATTGTACCCATAGCGCCGTCGGCAAAGACGATTTGTTTATTTAAAAGTTCAGTTAATTTCTTTTCTGCCATTATCTTCCTTGTGTATATCAAAGGTTGAGATTGCCGCGGCCTGCAAAAGCAGGCCTCGCAATGACAACAATGGGATTATACACATATAGCGAAAAAGTTCAAATCCGGACTGTTTTAATTTTCATTTGCAAAAATACCCATTTTCACTATACTTGTCGGGGATTAAACCATTCCGCCGGAGGCGGATAAATCTAAAGGACTCAATAATGGGCGACGAAAAAAAGTACGATTTAAAGAAAGTCAAGGAACTCGTTGAGCTTATGATAGAAAACGACCTTGTGGAAGTTGAGATTGCCGATGGCGACAGCAAAATACATCTCAAACGCCCCGGTCATTCGCAACCGATGCCGGCTATGGCGCCAATGCATATTATGGCACCTGCCGCGGCGGCTGGAACTGCCCCTGCCGCAGGTTCCGCTGCATCCGCCGCTGACGATAAACTTATCGATATTAAATCGCCAATAATCGGAACCTTCTATGCCGCGCCAAGTCCCGATTCGGCGCCTTACGCAAAAGTCGGCGACCATGTAACGCCTGATACGGTGGTATGCATCATCGAGGCGATGAAAGTAATGAACGAAATAAAGGCTGAAACCACCGGCACAATCGAAAAGGTTATGATAGCAAACGGTCAGGTAGTCGAATTCGGCCAGGTAATATTCAAGGTCAGGCCGGATTAACCGGTGCTGATTTTCGGCGGATAAATTCATGTTCTCAAGAATTCTCATAGCCAATAGAGGCGAAATAGCACTAAGAATAATTCGTGCCTGTCATGAGCTCGGCATCGAAGCGGTGGTTGTCTATTCCGAGGCGGACAGGGACGCTTCATATATCGAGCTCGCCGACCAGGCAATCTGTATCGGTCCTGCAAGCCCGGCTCAAAGCTATCTTAATATTCCCGCGATAATCAGCGCCGCTGAGGTCGCCGATGTCGAGGCTATTCATCCGGGCTACGGCTTTCTCGCGGAGAACGCGCACTTTGCCCAGATATGCGCCGACTGCGGGATAATTTTTATCGGGCCCAGGCCTGAGTCGATGAGAATGCTCGGCGATAAAGTCGCTGCGAGAAACATTGCGAAAAAGGCGCACGTTCCAGTTGTGCCCGGCTCGGACGGCGAAATTAAAAACGACAATGAAGCAATCAAACTCGCAAATAAAATCGGTTATCCTGTCATAGTGAAAGCTGCGGCAGGCGGCGGCGGAAGGGGAATGAGAGTCGCCCATAACGATATAAGCCTTCGAAACGCTTTCGCTACGGCAAAGACCGAGGCTGAGGCGGCATTCAAGGACGGGACAGTCTATCTGGAAAAATATGTTGTCGAACCGCGGCATGTCGAGGTGCAGGTTATGGCTGATAAGGCAGGAAACACTCTGCATTTCTTCGAGCGCGATTGTTCCATTCAGCGCAGACATCAGAAATTGATTGAAGAATCTCCTTGTCCGGTGCTTGATGAACGCACCCGTGAAGAATTATGCAAGTCGGCTCTTAAAGTGATAAAAGAGGCGCGTTATGAAAACGCAGCCACTGTTGAGTTTCTGCTCGACCGCGACAAAAGATTTTACTTCATCGAAGTCAATACGAGAATCCAGGTTGAACATCCAGTTACGGAAATGGTTACAGGAATCGACCTGATAAAGATGCAGCTTAAAATTGCCGGGGGCCAGAATATTAATCTTCGCCAGAAAGATATCGAACATCGCGGCGTTGCGATAGAATGCCGTATTAACGCTGAAGACCCGGACCGTAATTTTTCGCCGTGCCCCGGCAGAGTCGATAAATTTATCCTGCCCGGCGGAATGGGAGTAAGGGTCGATACGCATCTTTTCCAGGGCGCGATGGTATCGCCTCATTACGATTCAATGGTCGCAAAACTGATTGTTCATCGGCCGACAAGAGAAGAAGCGATAATAACGATGAAACGCGCTTTGGGCGAATTCAGAATCGGGCCGATTAAAACCACAATCCCGGCCTGCTTAAAAATCCTCTCACATAACCTATACCTGCAGAACAAAGTCGATACGAGCTTTATCGAACAACATCTTTCATAACGGCTCAAACTTTTTCAATTGCTTCTTTAATCTGCGCCAGAAATGTTTTTACTTTTGCGGGGATTGATTTTTTATCGTTTAAGTTTTCCTCGATAATTTTTACAATTCTCGAGCCGATGATAACGCCATCGGCGCCGGCTTTCGCCAATTCAACGGCGTGCTGGGGTGTGCTTACGCCAAAACCTACGCAAACAGGCACATCAGTAATGGATTTTAACCTGCTTATCAGAGGCTTAATCATATCGGACAAGGTATCACGTCCGCCGGTTACGCCAAGCAGCGAAACGGTGTAAATAAAACCTGTACATTTTTCGGCGATTTTTTTGGCGCGCTCGGTATCAGTATTCGGCGTTACCATAAAAACCGTATCAAGGCCCGCTTTTCTGGCAGGAGTGTAAATTTCGTCAACATCATCGATACTCAAATCGGCGATAAGGACGCTGTTTGTGCCGGCCTTTGCGAAATCGGCGAAAAACTTTTCTGTGCCGTACTGAAAAATGAGATTGTAATACATCAAGAGACCAATCGGGATATCTTTATAGGCTTTTACTTTCGCGATAAAATCTTTTGCCTTTTCAACAGTTATTCCGGCGCTGAGTGCGCGGATATCGGCTTTCTGGATTGTCGGGCCGTCGGCAATCGGGTCTGAAAAAGCTATGCCCAGTTCAAGTATATCGGCGCCGGCGTCAATGGCGGCCTTGACAATCTCAAGACTTGTATCGAAGTCAGGGTCGCCAATTACAAAAAAAGGTATTAAAGCAGTTCGATTTAATTCGCTGAATAGTTGCTTATAAGTTTTCACTTCCTGTTCCTTTCGACTATGTCAACGTCTTTGTCGCCGCGGCCGGAAAGATTAACGACGACTGTTGTATCGGCAGGCAATTTGCCTTTCTGACTGTAAACCCACGCGAGAGAATGCGAGCTTTCCAGTGCCGGCAAAATACCTTCACACTTTGTAAAGATATCAAAAATGTCGAGCACATCTTTATCTTCAACGGCGACATACCGAGCCCGGCCGGTGTCTTTCAACAAACAATGTTCAGGGCCGACGCCGGGATAATCAAGGCCGGCGGAAATTGATTCGGTATCGAGAATCTGGCCTTCTTTATTCTGCATAAGGTACATTTTGGTTCCATGCAGAATACCGACGCTGCCTGCGTTAAGCGGGGCGGCGTGCTTTCCTGTTTTGATTCCTTTGCCGGCAGGTTCTACGCCGACGAGCTTAACGTTCTTGTCATCGATAAATGCGCTGAAGATTCCAATCGCGTTGCTTCCGCCGCCGACGCAGGCGGTAACGATGTCGGGCAGGCGTCCGATTTTTTCAAGACACTGCGCTCGCGCTTCTGTTCCGATGCAGGATTGAAAATGTTTTACAATCGTCGGATACGGATGCGGGCCGCAGGCGGTACCAAACAAATAAAATGTATCGGCGACATTTGCCGTCCAGTAACGAAGCGCTTCGTTAATCGCGTCTTTTAATGTTTCTGTTCCGCCTTTAACGGGAATGACTTCTGCGCCGCAGAGTCTCATTTTATGGACGTTTACACTCTGTCGTTCAACATCGATTGTGCCCATAAAAATTTTTGTCTGCATTCCGAACAATGCGCCAATCATAGATGTCGCAAGGCCGTGCTGGCCGGCGCCGGTTTCGGCGATAAGTTTTGTCTTGCCCATATATTTTGCAAGAAGACCCTGGCCGAGACAGTTGTTGACCTTGTGCGCTCCGCCGTGCAGCAGGTCTTCACGTTTGATATAAACCTTAAAGCCCACAAGCTCGCTGAATCGCGTCGCGTAATACAAAGGCGTCGGTCTGCCAGCGTAGTCTTTGTAAAGCACGTCAAGCTCGGCAACGAATTTTTCATCTTTGTAATATTTATAAAAGGCTTTTTCCATTTCCTCAAGAGCCGGTATCAGCACCTCGGGTACATAAAAGCCGCCGAATTGTCCGAATCGTCCTTTTTGTTTCATTGCACACCTTTACCAGATACAACACTTCCTATGTTATTGAAAAGTTCAGTCATTTTTTTATGGTCTTTTTTGCCGGGCGAACTTTCGATTCCGCTGCAAACATCGATGCCGTAAAAGCCATGGCCGAGGGCTTCGATTACATTTTCGGGTTTTATTCCGCCTGCCAGAAACGTTCTGCCGAATATATGTCCCGTAAGTTCAGGCAGAGAGTTCCAGTCGAATCTTTCTCCTGTGCCGCCGTAAAGCACCGGATGGTAAGCGTCGAGCAGGAGGGCATCCGTTGAAAAATTTTTCGCGTATTCGATGTCTTTATTAGTTTTAATTCTTACGGCCTTTATAATCTGCGCAGGCATATTACTGAGCGATAGGCAGAATCCCGGACTTTCATCGCCGTGAAGCTGTACCCAGTCGAGCATTAAATCGCCGGCGATTTTACGGACGGTATCCGTATCGGCGTTTACGAACACGCCGACTATGTCAACAAAAGCAGGCAGTTTTACAATGATTTTTTCAGCTTCCTGCGGCGAGATATACCGAGGGCTTGGAGAATGGAAATTGAAGCCGAGCATATCCGCACCGAGCTGCACCGCCTTGACGGCGTCGTCGACATTTGTTATTCCGCATATTTTAACTTTTGGTAAAGCCATAATTATTTTTTCTCGTTAGAAATTTTAATCAGTTTTTCGAGACACTGCGCCGCGGCGCCGGTATCTATAGATTCGGCGGCTTTTTCAAATCCGCTGTGCAGGTTATCGGCGAGGTCGGCAACCATTATCGCCGCTGCCGAATTTAAGAGCACCATATCGCGGGCAGGGCCTTTATTTTTGCCGTACAGAACATCTTTTATCATTCCGGCGTTGTATTCGGCGTTGCTGCCGACAAGTTCGGCCATCTTCGGCGATGAAAGGACAAAATCTTTCGGATGAATCTCATAAGAAATTTTCTTTTTGTCTTTTAATTCGATGACTTTTGTAACAGATGTAATGCTTATTTCGTCAAGACCGCTGCCGTGGACAATCATCGCCCGTTTAAGGCCGAGAATTTTAAAGGTCTCGGCGATTCTGTCGAGAAGAGATTCCTGAGGCACGCCCATTACCTGCGATTGCGCACCGGCCGGGTTGGCAAGCGGGCCTAAAATGTTAAACGCTGTTCGGAAATCGAGACTCTTCCTGATGGGCTGAACGAATTTCATCGCAGGATGATACATCGGGGCAAACATAAATCCGATATGCGCGTTTTCGATGCACTCGGCGACAATATCCGGGCCGCAGTCAACTTTAACGCCCATCGCCTCGAGCACATCGGCTGAGCCGCATTTGCTTGTGATGCCGCGGTTGCCGTGCTTTGCGACATAAGCGCCTGCACCGGCGGCGACTAACGCGGACGCTGTCGAGACGTTGAAAGTCTTCAGCGGCGCTCCGCCTGTGCCGCAGGTATCGATTAGATTGGTAATTTTTGTGTTTACTTTTACGGCGTGGTCCCTGAGCGATTGAGCGAGGCCGGCGAATTCACTGGGCATCGCTTTTTTCATTCTCATCGCCGCTAAAAACGCGGCAATCTGAACCTCCGCAACATCGCCTTTGAATATGGTATCCAACAGGTCTTTCGCCTGTTCGTATTTCAGGTCGCCGCCTTCGAGAAGAATTTCGAGATATTCAGTTATTTTCGTCATAGTGATACTCTCCTGTTCTTTAATGCGATTGTTAAAAGGTTCTGTATTATTTTTCCGCCCGTCGGGGTAAGGATACTTTCCGGATGAAACTGTACGCCGAAAATCGGTTTTTGCTTATGCTCTACTCCCATTACGATGCCTTCGTATTCGGCGGTTACCGTCAGGCAGCCCGGCACCTTTACTGCGCAGAGACTATGGTATCTGCCGGCCTGGAGCGGATTTTCAAGGCCTTCGAAAATTCCTTTGCCGTTATGGGTAACCCTCGAAGCCTTGCCGTGCATTACCTTCGGCGCGTGGCTGACCGTGCCGCCGAAGTATTCTACAATCGCCTGATGACCGAGGCAGACGCCGAATATCGGAAGTATATCCTTAAAATAGCCTATCGCCTCAATCGTAACGCCTGCTTTCGCCGGCGTGCCGGGGCCGGGAGAGATTACGAGTAAATCAGGCTCAAATTCCTTCGCGATTTGTTTAAGACTTTCCAGCGGCGTATCGGCGCGATAAACTTTCGCGATGCAGTCTCTTTTGCAGAAATCATCGACAAGGTTATATGTAAACGAATCGAAGTTATCGATGAACAGAACTTTCGGATTTTGGTTTATATTATTCATTTTCATATTCCTCTCACCGCCCGCAGGCAGGAATTCGCCTTGTGGCCTGTTTCCTCAAATTCAGTTTTCGGTACGCTGTCATGGACAATACCCGCTCCTGCACGAACGTAAGCAATATGGTCTTTTACCTGCAGAGAACGTATAGTTATACAGCTATCGAACTGTCCGTCAACGGTTAAATACATTACCGCTCCGCCGTAATAGCCGCGTTTGTTTTTTTCGAGCTGACGGATGATTTTCATCGCTTCTATTTTCGGGGCGCCTGTCAGCGTTCCCATATTCATCGTCGCAAGATACGCGCTCAGGGCGTCGAGTTCGTTTGCCAATGTTCCTTTTACATTGCTTACAAGGTGCATTACAGATTCATATTTTTCGGCAATCAAAAGCTCGTTGACTATTCGCGAGCCTTTTTGAGTCACTCTTGCGATATCGTTTCTTGCAAGGTCGACGAGCATCATATGCTCGGCAAGCTCTTTGCGGTCAAGTTTCAGTTCCGCTTCATATCTGAAATCCGTATCGGGGTCGATTTTGCCGTTAACCTTTCCTCGCGGTTTTGTTCCTGCGATCGGGCGAATTTCGACCTGACGGTTTTTCGTTCCGCTTACCCGCAGATTAAGCTCCGGGCTTGCGCCCGTCAGAACGGTATTTGGCGTATTGATGTAAAACATATAGGGCGATGGGTTGAGCTGCCGAAGTTTTTTATAAACGTCGAGCGGCTCATCGGGACAAGGTTCTGTAATCGTCCTGCTGAGAACAACCTGGAATATATCGCCGTCGGTGATGTGTTTCTTGGCGGTCTGAACCATTTGCTCGTATTCAGCCTGGTCGGTATCCGTGCCGGTTTTGGGCAGGGGGCCGGGGTATCTTTTCGGCTGCGGCATTTCGGTCTTTAACGTCTTAAAGTAATAATCAAAGCAGTTTTCGGCATCTGCCATAATTTCATTTTTGTCGTCGTTAGTCATCACGACATTTACGACTATGTAGGCCTTGCCGGTCTTGTGGTCCATCAGGAAAATATTGTCGGCGAAATAAAGCTCGTAATCCGGCACGTCGAGCAGGATATTTTTATTCGCGGGCAGTTTTTCAAACTGGTCGATAAAGTCATAGCTTATCGCTCCGAGCATTCCGCAGGTAACGCGAAACGGTTGTCCTGAAAGTTCGAAAGCGAAATTAACCGCCCTGATAACATCCATCTGATTTACCGCTTTCAATCTGGCCTGTTCGTCGATGATATCGTGGTCAGGATTGAGATGTCCTGTGATGCGGTCTTTTTCAAATTTTATTTCTTTGCAGAAATCGAATCTGCCGCGAGCGGTTGTCGCAAAGTATTTTATCATTCTTTTGCCGGCCGGACTCAGCGCGACGATTTGGAAATCGGCGCCTTTGCCGGTCAGGTACAGAGCCGGATTTGCCGTGCCGAAAGTTAATTCTCCTTCGTTTTTCCCGGCAAGATGGTCTTTGGACTCAAGAAGGCAGCAATGCTTCTGCCTGCCGTAATCGCTAAGCCTGGCGAAAAAATCGACCGGCTCGGAAACGTCAATCTCCCTTACAAGCGGGACGATTTGGCCCACTTTTGCGTTATTGATTTTCTGGTTTAATTCTGTCATATTTTTCTCCAAAGCGTCGCCGTACCGGCGACGGCTAAACAACTTAAATATATACATCCCGCACCTTCTTTTTATTCAATTTAAATTTAGCAAATTTATTTGTAAACCGCACCTTAAAAAATGAATATCAGAAGGTGCGGGATACATAAAAAAACAGCCTGTCGTCACCGACAGGCTGTGAAAGTTTATTTTATATATTTTTAAAGGTACAGAAAGGTTCACAACCCGTCAGCTATTTGACAGGCCACCACCAACCAAAACGAACATTAGAAAAATTCCGAACCATAGTTGTTATAATAATAACAATATAACGGTTTTTTGTCAAGGGGGGAGTATTTTAATTTTTGTTTACTTGCCAGATTCACAATTTTTGCGTATATTATCGATGAATTATTGGGCTTTGGAGTAAAAAAATGAGTATTTTAAAGTATGACCCGTCTTTACCGTACAAAGTAGCGGATATTTCACTTGCCGAATGGGGCAGGAAGGAAATGAACCTTGCCCGCAATGAGATGCCGGGTCTTATGGCTGTTCGCGCCAAATACGGCAAACAAAAGCCGCTCAAGGGTTTGAAAATCAGTGGGTCTCTGCATATGACCATTCAGACGGCGATGCTTATTGAGACGCTGGTGGAACTGGGCGCAAAAGTCAGATGGGCTTCGTGTAATATTTTCAGTACGCAGGACCACGCGGCCGCGGCAATCGCGAAAGAAAAACTGGCGGCTGTTTTCGCCTGGAAAGGCGAGTCGCTTGAGGAATACTGGTGGTGCACCGAGCAGGCTCTTTTGTGGCCGGACGGAAACGGACCGGATTTGATTGTCGATGACGGCGGAGACGCGACGCTGATTATTCATCAGGGCGTAAAAATTGAAAAAGATTCCTCGCTTCTGAACCAGACAAGCGATAATCATGAAATGCAGATAATTATGAGCCGCCTTAAAGCGGGCTTTGCTGAAAATCCGCAAAGGTGGACAAAAATCGCAAAGGCAATCAAAGGCGTTTCTGAAGAAACAACAACCGGCGTCGGCAGACTTTATCAGATGCAGAAAGACGGCTCTCTGTTATTCCCGGCGATTAACGTCAATGATTCAGTTACCAAATCGAAGTTCGATAATCTTTATGGCTGCCGTGAATCGCTCGCCGATGGTTTGAAAAGAGCGACTGATATTATGGTCGCGGGCAAATGCGTTATCGTCTGCGGCTACGGCGATGTCGGCAAAGGCTGCGCCCAGTCTATGCGGGGCTTCGGCGCAAGGGTAATCATTACGGAAATCGACCCGATATGCGCTTTGCAGGCCGCGATGGAAGGCTACGAAGTGAAACAGCTCGAACAGGTCGTAGAGGAAGGCGATATTTTCGTAACCGCTACCGGCTGCTGCAGCGTCATCCGCGGCGAACATATGGAAAAAATGAAAAACGAGGCGATTGTCTGCAACATCGGCCATTTCGACCACGAAATACAGATGAGCTATCTTGAAAAGAATCCGAAATTCAAAAAAGAGAACATCAAGCCGCAGGTTGACAAGTGGACGGTTCTTTCCGGAAGGTCGATTATCGTTCTGGCCGAAGGCAGACTTGTAAATCTGGGCTGTGCGACGGGGCACCCCAGTTTCGTAATGAGCAACAGTTTTACGAATCAGAGTCTTGCCCAGATAATGCTCGCAAAAGGCGGCCTTGAGAAAAAAGTTTATACGCTGCCGAAAAAACTCGACGAGGAAGTCGCGAGACTTCATCTGGGCCGGTTAAGCGCATCTCTTACGACTCTTACATCAGAGCAGGCAAAATATCTAAACATTCCGGTAGAAGGACCGTTCAAGCCGGAACATTATAGATATTAAAGTTAAAATTCGAAATCCGAATATCGAAATCCGAAACGATTTGGAATATTTGAAAATTAAAATTTTGAATCCCCGCTTTTGCGAGGACAAGCTTGTTTCGTATTTCTGATTTCGTGCTTAGGATTTTCTTATATGTGGGAACATTTTTCACATCAGGCTGATATCGGCATAAGAGCAACTGCCGAGGATTTAAGCAGCGCATTTGAAGATGCCGCGGTCGCTCTTACAGCAATCGTTACTGAGCCGAAAAAGGTGGAAGCTGAAGAATCCATAAAAATAGCCTGCAGCGGCAAAAATGAGGAACTCCTGTTTGTCAACTGGCTCAACGCTGTTATTTACGAAATGGCTGTGAGGAAAATGCTCTTTGGCCAATTCGAAGTCGGGATTGACAATTTAAACCTTTCTGCGAAAATATGGGGCGAAAAGATTAATCAGGAAAAACATTCACCAGCGGTTGAGCCTAAAGCGGTAACTTATAATCAATTGAGCGTAAAAAATGAAAATGGCAAATGGATTGTTCAATGCGTAATTGACGTTTAGAAAATTCCGTGTTAGTCCGTGTTTTAGTCTGTGTCAGTCGGTGTAATATGACAAAGCCTCAATTAAAACAGATTAGCGAATATTGCTGGCAAATCGAGCCGTTCGGTAAAATGAATGTGCCGGGTGTGATTTTTGCCGACCATAATTTAATAAACGATATCGACGAAAAAACTATGTCGCAGGTTTGCAATGTCGCTGCACTGCCGGGAATAGTCAAAGCCTCTTTCGCGATGCCTGACGCTCATATGGGTTATGGATTTCCGATAGGAGGCGTTGCGGCATTCGACCCTGAAGATGGCGGAGTAATTTCCGGCGGTGGCGTCGGCTTCGATATCGCCTGCGGAGTAAGAACATTTCATACCGGCCTGACCGAAGAAGATATAAATAGTGTAAAAGAAAAACTTGCTGAGTCTTTGTTCCGCGATATTCCCGCAGGCGTCGGCAGTACAGGTAATATCAATTTAAGCACTGCCCAGCTCGACAATATGCTCGCAGGCGGTGCGGCCTGGGCCGTCGAAAAAGGGTTCGGCACAAAAGAGGACTTGAATTTTATCGAAGAAGGCGGCTTTGCAAAAGGCGCTAACCCATCTAAGGTTTCGTCTCAGGCCAAAAAAAGGCAGCAGGAGCAAATGGGCACGCTCGGCTCCGGCAATCATTATCTTGAAATTCAAAAAGTCGCTGAAACCTTCGGCGATGCGCAGATTGCCGAAGGTTTCGGACTGAAAAAAGGCGATTTGCTCGTAAGTATTCACTGCGGCTCTCGCGGCCTTGGCCATCAAATAGGTACTGATTATCTTAGAGAAATGGCCTCACAGGCGGCTGGTTTCGGTATAGATTTGCCGGACAGGGAACTTGCATCAGTGCCGGTGAATAGTCCGCTTGGTCAGGATTATCTGGGCGCTATGCGTTCGGGCATTAATTGCGCACTTGCCAACAGGCAGATTTTAACAGAACTTGTCAGGCGTATTTTTGCGAGGATTTTTCCAAAGGCACAATTAAATATGCTATACGATGTAAGTCATAACACCGCGAAAATGGAAGAGCATAATGTTAACGGCAAGATGAAAAATTTACTCATTCATCGCAAGGGTGCGACGCGTTCATTCGGACCTGGAAGCAGTGATTTGCCGCCTCGTTATAAATCATTCGGCCAGCCGGTTCTTATTGGCGGAAGTATGGGAACTTCTTCTTATATTCTTGCCGGCACAAGCGAAAGCGAAAATCTTGCGTTCAGTTCCGCCTGTCACGGCGCGGGGAGAAGTATGAGCAGGACGGCCGCTACGAAAAAATGGCAGGGCAGTCAGATTGTTAAAGAACTTGCACAGCGAAAAATAATTATCAAATCGAAATCAATGCGGGGCCTCGCTGAGGAAGCCCCTGATGCTTATAAAAATGTCAGTGCGGTTGTCGAGGCGACCGCAAACGCCGGTCTGGCAAAAAAGGTCGTGAAGTTACTGCCCCTTATTTGCGTCAAGGGCTGATTTATCTGCGGATAATGCCTTTTCAGCTTTTTGCAGCAGAATGCTGCGAATAATTCCGGCTATACCAATCGAAAGAAGCACCACAGAGGCAATAAATAAGCCAAAACCGACGTCTTTGTCAGGCCAATCTGATACTATAGAAATTGATGCAACGATTGCCATTCCTATGCCCATTAACAGGAAAGCAACTCCTACAGTCAGGCTCCCTATCCAGTCAGGGCCTTTTTTTTCGACAGGCCTTAGCTCAGATAAAGGAGTGCCTTTTTCAATTGCCGCCATAATCCGCTGATGTTCAAGGCGTTTTACGTTCAGAAGATACCAGAACACCACCGGACCTACTATTATAGGCACCCATGGAATGCCGCCCAATCCACCGGAAGCCAGAATTTGCGGGACCATATTAATTCCTTTCATTTTTTAGATTATTTTATTTTTATTGAACCGTTGTGTGTTTTTAAATACAACTTATCCCTGCCATCGCCGATTGTGCCTTTGAGGTCTTTTTCAATTTTGCCGGAAACCGCAACAGGCAGGTTTGTGTTTATTGAGCCGTTATGCGTTGAAGCGTCCACCGATGCGGAAAAGTTTTCAGGGGCGGTAAAAATAATATCGCCGTTGTGAACTTGGGCGTTTATTTCACAAGGTTTTACAGATCGCCCCTTACATTGTATATCTATATTGCCGTTGTGGGATTCAAATTTTAAATCTGCCAATATACCCTTATGGCTGATATTGCCGTTGTGCGTTGACGCTTTTACGCTGCCAGATGTACCGGTGGCGGCGATATTGCCATTGTGAGACATGAGCGATAAATTCATTCCGGCCGGAAGATTTGCATTCAAATCTATATTGATTTGAACCTTTGTTGGAATATCCGGTTTTTCAATTTTGACATTTATGCTATTGCCTTCGGGCAGCAGGGATATTTTTATTTCTTCAGCGATTTTTTTGGCGGCTTCTTCAGTGCCGGCCTTGACGGTGATTACGGCCGTAAGATTACAATCCGTTGTCTGACAGCCTGTTATGGTTATATTGCCATTGTGAGTTTCGGCCGCGAAAGTTTCCGCCTGCCCGGCCGGAACTTTCACGTTTACCTGTCTTGTGTGCTTGACATCGGCTATACAACCAGTCGCAAAGACTGTAATCAGCACAAAAAAGGCTTTTAAGGCTTCCCTGTTCATTGTTCATCCTTTCATATATAGATATATTCAATTTTCAATAATTATTGTTGCGATTTCGGTAATTAGTCGCAAGACTTATTGTAAAGGTTTCAGAAAAATATGAAACTTTTTGCTTATTTTGTGCGACTAACCTGAAAAAAGGAGTCTTTTTTGATTTATGACGCCAAACAAGTAGATTTTATACGCCGGCTGCGCAACGGCGACAGAAGAACGTTCGTTGAATTTATTGAAAAGTATCAGCAGCAGGTTGTTACGTGCTGCCGGGTACTGGGGCTTGGCGCCGATGAGATAGAAGATGTGGCAAGCGAGACGTTTCTGGCGGTATATCAGGGAATCGGAAAATATACCGGAAGCGCTAAATTGAGTACCTGGCTTTGGAAAATAACATATAACAAGGCGATAAGTTACCTTCGACAGAAAATTCGTCATCAGGAACTGCAGGAAAAACTTCAAAAAAATTATAAAGAAGAAACTTCGGATGCGACTTTCAGCGAAAACAGCGAAATTGTATGGGATACTGTGAAAAAACTGCCGCAGGACCAGGCGATGGCCATAGTTTTATTTTACAGACAGGAAAAGAGTATTAAAGAGATTGCGGATATTATGAAAAAAGGTCAAAATACTGTTAAGGTGTACCTGTTCAGGGGCCGAGAAAAACTGAAAGAGCTTCTGGGCAAAAAAATTGAAAGGCTTTACTAATGCCGACTGAAAATAACAAAATCGATAGCAGGTTTGACGAGATGCTGAAAAAAAATCTCAAACAGCACCGAGAGCCGATTCGCAGGGATTTTACGCAGGAGCTTCTTCTTAGAATTCAGAAGCTTGAGCAGCAAAAAGCTCTTGCGAAAGTCATCCTGCAGGAAAGACTTTCACTTGCGGCATTTATATTCCTGCCCCTGGCGACAGTAATCTTGATATTTGCATTTCCAAATATGGTTATTGAATCGACACGGCAGATGACAATACTATATTCGCTGATTATTGAATTAGTTAAAATGTCGATGAATCACTGGCAATTGTGTGTTTACTACGCTATGGCAACAGCGGCGATAATATACGCCTTTTACGAGGCGATACTGGCGGATAATTAGGCCTATTTTATTTTTATCGAGCCGTTATGCGTTTTCAAAAATAATTTATCTCTGCCGCCGCCAATAGTGCCTTTCAGATTTTTCCCCATTTTGCCGTCAACCGCAACAAGCAGGCTTGTCCTGATAGAGCCATTATGCGTTGAGGCGTCTACTGACGCGGAAAAATTTTCAGGAGCGGCAAATTCGATGTTTCCATTGTGTGTTTCAGCGCTGATTTCGCATTTGTTTGCGGATTGTTCGATGCACTTTATATTTACATTGCCGTTGTGGGTGCCCATTTTCAAATTCGCAAGCGAACCTTTGTAATCGATATTACCGTTATGAGTTAACGCATCAGTGCTGCCCGATATATCGGCAACTGCGACATTGCCGTTATGCGCAACAAGAGATAAATTTATCGCGGCCGACAGATTGGCATCCAGGTTTACACTAAGCTGGGCGTCTTTCGGCATTTCCGGTTTTTCGATTTTAACAGTTAGACCGTTGCCGTCCGTCAGGAGGGATATTTTTACCTCCTCGGCGATTTTTTTAGCAATTTCTTCTGTATCGGCTTTAGTAATGATTGTGGCAATTAGCTTACAATCGGTTGTTTGGCTGCCTTTGATATTTATTTCTCCGTTGTGAGTCTGGGCGGTGAAAGATTTAGCCTGACCGGCTGGAATAGTCAAATTTACCTGTTTTGTATATTTGACATTGGCCCCGCAACTGATGGAAAAGATAATTGTTAATACCACACTGACAAAAAATGTTTTCGTGTTCATACCACTGTCCTCTCAGTTATGGATTTTTTATTTTTCCAGTGCAATCATTTCTTCGTAGCTTTGCCGTTTGCGGATAACCTTGAAATTTTTGCCGTCAACAAGCACTTCTGCCGGCAGGAGACGGGCGTTGTAATTGCTTGCCATCGTAAAGCCGTAAGCGCCTGCGGTGAAAATCGCGATTAAATCGCCGCGATTGGCAGGCGGAATCGCTCTGTCTTTCGCGAAAAAGTCGGTGCCTTCGCAAATCGGCCCGACAATATCGACAAACTCAAGTCCCTTTATGTCGAGCTTGTCAGTTCTTTTTAAATGAGTGAACCGTTCCTGTATTTTCGCCGGCCAGATAAAATGAAAAGCATCGTAAAGGCACGGCCGGATTAAATCGTTCATACCCGCATCGACAATCACGAATTTTTTGCTGCCGCTCTGTTTGAGATATAGAATCTTCGTAAGCAGAATTCCGGCGTTAGCAATAATACTTTTGCCGGGTTCGAGTATAAGTTTAAGATTTTTACCTTTCAGCAGCGGCACAACGCCATCGGCGTAATCGGCGGCTGTCGGCACAGTGTCCGTCTGATAAGCGGCGCCATATCCGCCGCCCAGGTCAATCATTTCAATTTTAAAACCCTTGCCGCGCAGCGCATCTATAAGCGGCAGAACTTTTTTTATGGCCTCGCAGTACGGGTCGATTGTTTTCCCGCCCGAGCCGAGATGAACGTGAATCGCGCACATACTTACATAGTCATTTTCGCCGTATTGGGCGAAAACTTTTTCCGCACGTTCGATATCGACGCCGAACTTGGTTTCTTTTGTTCCGGTAGTAATATGTTTATGCGTCTTCGGGTCGACATCCGGATTGACTCTTAATGCGGCCTTTGTTTTTTTGCCGGTTTCTTTCGCCAGCTTTATAAGATTTTCAAGTTCAGCCTCGGATTCGATATTGAAATAACCGATGCCTGCTTTAAGAGCGGCGACGATTTCCTCATCTGTTTTGCCGACGCCCGCGTAAACGATTTTTTTCATATCGGCCCCGGCCTGCTGCGCGCGGTAAAGTTCTCCGCCGCTTACGATGTCGAAACCGCTGCCGGCATCAGCGAGAATTTTCAGAATATTTATATTGCCGCAGGCTTTGACTGAATAACAGACTGTCGTATCGAGTTTAGCGAAGGCCTTTTTGATTTTTTCAAAATGGTCGAGCATCGTCGCCTTACTGTAAACATAAACCGGCGTCCCGACAGCCTGGGCTATCTTCTCAACGTCAATATCTTCCGCGAATAATCTGCCGCTTTTATAACTGAAATAATCCATATCTTTTCCTTTTACAGCCACTAAGACACAAAGGCACGAAAATAATTTTTATCTTAACTCATTTATTCTTAGTGTCTTAGCGCCTTCGTGGCTCTTTGGAGCCATTTGAACCATTTGTCCATACCGTCAGTTGTTTTAGCCGATATTTCGAAAATTTTCAAATCTTTATTTAATTTTCGGCCGTCCCGTTTAACCTTTTTAATATCGAAATCCAGGTGTTTGGCAAGATCGATTTTATTTATCAGCAATATATCGGCCTGCGCAAAGGAGTTGGGGTATTTTCTGCATTTGTCATCGCCCTCGGCAATGGACAGCACGACTACCCGTACCGTTTCGCCCAAATCGAAATCCGACGGACAAACGAGATTGCCCACGTTTTCTATCACGATAATATCGAAATTATCAGTGCCGAGTTTGTGCAGTGCTTTTGTAACCTGTTCCGCCGCCAGATGACAGGCGCCTTTTGTCTCAATCTGAACCGCCTGCACACCTGTCGCGAGGATTCTTTCCGCGTCGAGTTTTGTGTAAAGGTCTCCTTCGATTATGGCCAGATTGATTTTATCTTTAAGAGCCTTTGCCGTTTTTTCGAGTATTGTCGTCTTGCCGCTTCCGGGCGACGAAATCATATTTATGCAAAGGATATTATTCTTTTGGAAAAATTTCCGGTTCGCCGCGGCGAAATCTTCGTTCTTTGCCAGAATTTTTTTCTTTACCTTTATTTTCATCCCGTACCTTCTTCGTTTAATTTAATAACAGTGTAAATCCGCGTTCCGCCGCTGCGGAATCCGTGTCTAAAAATATCAGGGTATCTCTAAAAATAGCGTTTTCTGTCATTTCGACCGAAGCCCGCGAAGCGGGCGGAGTGGAGAAATCCGCTTTTTTAAACAGATTTCTCGACTTCGCTTCGCTCCGCTCGAAATGACAAACTGCATTTTTCCAATTTTTAGAGGTTGCCATCAGTGTTAATCCGTGTCTTCTTCAAATTCAATCTCTTCCAGCAGCAGCGATGCATCGTCGCCGAGAGAGAAATCGCTTTTGCCGCACTTGGGACACTGCGGCTCGTACAAATCAAAATTAAATTTCTTATGACATTTTTTGCAAACGGCTTTAAGCGGAATATGTTTTATCTTAAGTTTTGCTCCCTTGCATATTGTGCCGTCCGATGCCATCTCAAACGCGAATTTCATCGCCTCATCGTTAAGAGCATTTATTTGTCCGCAGCTTATCACAACACGGATAACTTTGCCGCTCTTTTTCTGAACCTGCGCGAGAATAGTTTCAACAATACTTTCCGCTGCAAACGCCTCGTGCATCAGCAAATCCTCGGCAATTCTCTGCCGTAAGGCATCTGCACAATACGTCTGCCTTTTATCATTGTTACAAGCTCGACCAGCGGCTCATCGCTTTTGACGACCCGGCCTATTATAGCGGCGTCTTTGCCGTTTTTGCACGCTTTGCAGATTTCAAGGCACTTTTCAGCGTTCTTTTCGGAAACGACTATTACGACTTTTCCTTCATTTGCGATATTCAGAATATCGAAGCCCAGCATATCCGCCGCCGCTCTTACAGTCGGATTTACAGGTATATTTTCTTCGTATATGTCGATGCCGTAATCCGTCTGGCTGACAATTTCATTTAAAGTCGCCGCCAGTCCTCCACGAGTCGGGTCGCGCATAAATTTTATTTCGCCGTCCAGAGCGTCGATTGCCTTTGCGCAGATTTGCGCGACAGAGCCGCAGTCGCTTTTCATTTCGGTCTCGAATTTCATTCCTTCTCGCTGCGACATAATCGTCATACCGTGGTCGCCGATTGTGCCGCTTATGATAATTTTATCTCCCGCGGAAATTCTTTCGAATCCAACATCGGCACCGGGCAATTTGAATCCGATTCCCGACGTATTTATAAAAATCTTATCGGCACAGCCCGCCTCGACGACCTTCGTATCGCCGCAGACGATTAAAATGTTTTCTTCTTTGGCGGCTTTTGCTGCGCTGGCGAGAATTTTTTTTAGAACATCTATTTCAAATCCTTCTTCGATTATCAGCGACAAACTCAATGCGATTGGTTTCGCACCGCTGACGGCAAGGTCGTTTATCGTTCCGCAGACCGCCAGTTTCCCGATATCGCCTCCGCTGAAGAATAGGGGTTTTACTACGTAGCTGTCGGTTGTAAAACATATATTATCTTTGCCGGCAGGTATTTCCGCTGCGTCCGTAAGTTTGCTTAGGGTTTGGTTATTAAACGCGGGAAGGATAATACTGTGAATAAGTTCATCGGTTAATCTTCCGCCCCCTCCGTGCGCGAGTAGAATTTTATCGCTCGCCGTCATTGATTGCGCCTTTTTCTCCTGGCGTATTTGAACCACGCCGCGCACGCTCCTTCGCTGCTGACCATACACGGCCCGACAGGCGTATCCGGCGTGCAGCTTTTGGCGAACAGGGAGCAATCCGGCGGTTCTATCAGGCCGCAAAGAACCTCGCCGCATTGGCAGCCGGTAATATCTTTTTCGTGTACGAACAATTCGCCAAGCTGTTTCTCGGCGTCAAAGTCGCTGAATTTTTCCTTGAGTTTCAGAGTGCTTTGGGGAATTTTGCCCAGTCCCCGCCAGCATCCGTCAACGGCGTCGAATGTTTCATCTATTATTCTTTGCGCTGTCTTATTGCCTGCAGGCGTAACAGCGGCAGGATAAACGGAGTCAACCGCCGGCGAGTTGTCTGCAAGCTGCCTGCAGATTTCCGAAATTGCCTCGATTATCTGCATCGGCTCGAACCCGGCCACTACGCACGGTTTTTTAAAATTCTCAACGACAGGCTTATAAGCGTCTGAACCTATTATAACGCTCACATGGCCGGGGCACATAAACGCGTCGATTTTATTATTCTTGTCGCTCAGCAGCGCCATCATCGCGGGCACAACGAGTTTATGATTGCTGAAAATGAAAAGATTTTTGATATTCTGCTGAACTGCTTCCTTGACGACCACTGCCGTCGCCGGCGCCGTCGTTTCAAAACCTATCGCGACAAACACAATTTTTTTATTGGGATTTTGTTTTGCCAGGTTCAGCGTATCTTCGGCGCTTAGTATTATTTTTATATTGCCCCTGTCAGTTTTTTTTTCGAGCGAACCTTTCCTGCCGGGTACACGAATCATATCGCCGTAGGTCGCGATTATGCAGTCGTCTCTCTCGGCAAGCGAAAGAACGGCGTCGATATATCCCTGGTCGGTGATACATACCGGACAGCCCGGCCCGCTCAAAAGTTTCATCCCTTCCGGAAACGCATCCCGCAGGCCCGCCCGAAAAACGCTGACCGTATGCGTTCCGCAAACTTCCATAATATTTATTTTTCTGCCAAGCGCATTTTGCGCCCTTGCGATTTGTGCGTACGCCCTGTTAATTCTATCAAGCATCTTTTTACTTTGCCTTATATTCTAAAACCATAGATTGCTTCGTCGTCCCGATTCATCGGGACTTCTCGCAATGACGGAATACGCGTTTTTTGTCATTGCGAGGCCTGCTTTGCAGGCCGCGGCAATCTCAATCTTCAGATTTTTAGTTTTTCAGAGTTTTCTTATGTTTATCCGCTATTTTTTCCGCCAGTTCGTCAAGTTTCTTAAAGTCGTCTTCTTTCGGCTCGCCTTTGGCAAGTACCGGCTCAAGTATTTCAGCCTTGCTGTTGGTCAGCAGTCCTTTTAATTGTTCGACCATTCTGCCGCCCCATCCGAACGAGCCGATTACCGCCAGGTATTTGGTCTTCGGCCGCAGGGCGTTTACAAGAAACGCCGCATAGACAGCCGCCGGATGAGCGCCGGTCAAAAACGTCGGCGACGCAATTACTATTCCTGCCGCATCGACAGATTCAATCGCAAGTTTGCCGATATCTCCGCCGACAAGATTGAACTGCTCAACGCCGATCCCTTTTGCCATAAGAATCCCGACAAGATGTTCGACCATCTTTTTCGTACTGCCGTGCATCGACACATAAGCAACGATTACCTTGTTTTCGACATCATCGTCGTTTATCCATTTTTTATAAGCGTCGATGATAAATTTCGGCTCATTATACACCTGCCCATGACTCGGAGCGATAAAATCTATATCGAGATTCCTGATTTTTTCAAGATTTTTCTCAATCTGGCTCCTGAACGGCATCATTATCTCGGCGTAATACCGTTTTGCCGATTCGTAGATTTTCGGCTTGTCGGTAACGAACAATTCGCTGCCGGCGAAATGCGAGCCGAAGAAATCGCACGAAAACAGGATTTTGTCCTCCGCCAGATACGTTGACATCGTTTCCGGCCAATGTACCCACGGCGTGAAAATGAATTTCAAAGTTTTGTTTCCCAGCGAAAGCTCCTGCCCATCCGCGACGGTAATAAATTTGTCTTCGCTGATTCCCATCAGGTCGATAAGCATATTTTTGCACTTTTCGTTTGTAACTACTTTAGCATCGGGGAAAAGCTCCAGAATATCAGGTATGCTGCCGCTGTGGTCCTGCTCTGCGTGATTTGAGATGAGGTAATCGATTTTGTTTATCCCCGCCTCGGCGAGATTTGTGATAAGAGTATCTGTTTTTGCAGGGTCAACCGTGTCAATGAGAGCTGTTTTATTACTGCCTTTGACGATATAAGCGTTATAGCTCGTTCCGTCCGGCAGTGGAATTATTTCATCGAACAGCCTTCTGTCCCAGTCAATCGCCCCGACTTCGAACACATCTTTTGTAATGCGTCTCATTTTTTAAATTCCTTAACTGCTTTGAGCGCTTCGTCGTATTTTGGTTCCTGTGCTATTTCCGGCACAATCTCGGCATAACGAATTATGCCTTTTCTGTCAATAACGAAAACCGCTCTTGCCAGCAGTCTCAAATCTTTTATCAGCACGCCATAAACCTGTCCGAATGATGCCGACCTGTGGTCGCTGAGTACCTGTACATTTTTCGCATCTGCCGCGCCGCACCATCTTTTTTGCGCGAATGGCAAATCCATACTTATCGCCAGTATTGCGACATCGGTTCCCAGACTTGCCGCTTCCTTGTTGAATCTGCGAGTCATTATATCGCAGACGCTCGTATCGAGCGAAGGAACGGAAGTTATAACGCAGATTTTTCCGGCAAACGATGAAAACTTCACGGCCAAAAGATTCTGACCGACAACTTCGAAATCCGGTGCCTTATCGCCGACCTTTATTTCATTGCCCACAAGCACAATCGGATTGCCTTTCATTGTTACGATGCCTTTTCTTTCCATATCACACCTCAATTTCTCGTCATTGCGAGGAGTAAAGCGACGAAGCAATCTTTATCTCGAAAAGTTGAGATTGCTTCGGCAATGACATAAATTCCTTTCTTAGAAGTTTACCGCTTCGATTTCCGAATAAGCCGTCGGATGTGCGCAGGCCGGGCATTTATCGAGTGCTTCGGTTCCTTCGTGGACATATCCGCAGTTTCTGCACACCCAGCGTACCGGTTTTTCACGTTTGAATACCCTGTTCTTTTCTATATTGGCGGCCAATGCGAGGTATCTGTCGCGATGTCTTTTCTCCGCCACCGCGATGGCTCTGAAGACAGTCGCGATTTCAGTAAAGCCTTCCTTGTCGGCGAGTTTAGCGAAATCTGGATACATCGTTGTCGTCTCGTAATTTTCGCCTTGAGCCGCTGCTTTTAAATTCTCAACCGTTGCACCGATTACGCCTGCCGGAAAAGCGGCCTGAATTTCAACTTCTCCGCCTTCGAGAAATTTGAATAGTCTCTTGGCGTGTTCTTTTTCCTGCTCGGCTGTTTCTGTGAATATTGCCGATATCTGCTCATAGCCTTCTTTTTTTGCCGCAGAAGCGAAATATGTATATCTGTTGCGGGCCTGCGATTCACCTGCAAATGCAGTCAGTAGATTTCTTTCCGTTTGTGAGCCTTTCATGTTCATAGTATTACCTCCGTAAAAAATATTCATTTATTTTTGTTTTCTTTTTCCAGGCACATCCGGCATAACCCCTCGACATAAACGGTTGTTTTTAAAATCCTGAAACTGTTTCCCAGATTTTCAGGTATTTTGACATTCTCAATATTGTCGTAGTGAAAGTCAAAAATTTTCCTGCAATTTATGCATTTAAAATGCTGATGACTGTCGAGATTGCCATCAAATCTTTTCACATCTCCGCTGCCTTCGACCACAAACGCTGCGCCGATTTCGTTTAGCGTATTCAATGTTCTATTGACGGTATCAAACGAAACATTGGGCAATACCTGTTTTACTCTTTTATAAACCGCTTCCGCTGATGGATGGTCGCTGCAGGACTTTAATGCCTTATAAACCTCAACACGCTGGGGGGTTACCTTTAAATGCTTTTGGCGGCAGATGTTATAGAGTATTTCGATTTTATTTTCTAAATTTGTCAATTTTCAATGGCCTCGCCAATTTACCTAATTCTTTATCATATAATTATTTATAAACTATGAACAAAATAGTAGTTAATACTATATAGTAAGTAGTACTACTTGTCAACAGGTGTTTTTGAAGATATTTGACTATTTTTGGCTAATCGGTCAACCAAATTTTATAGGACTATGCCGAATATAAGTTGTTTTTGTATCGTTTTATATAGGAAAAAACAAATCCCTGGTTAAACCAGACCATTTTTAAGTCGAAAGAGCTTACAGCGTTAAGGCTCAAAAAGTATTTATGAATAACAAAAGAAAAGACATATTGACAACAGGCCAGGTCGCCCAGATTTGCAAGGTCGCTCCGCGCACAGTGACCAAATGGTTCGACACCGGCCAGTTGAAGGGCTATCGAATCCCCGGCGGCAGGGACAGACGGATTCCCGCGACGGAACTTATGCGTTTTATGAAGACGCACAATATGCCGACCGACCAGCTCGAACACGACAAAGTCAGAATTATGATTATCGACAGCGATTGGCAGGCGGCCGATACTCTGGCGCAGACCTTACGCAAAAATCCTTCATTAAGTATCGAAACTGCCGGCAGCGGTTTTGACGCGGGTCTTATCGCTCAGAAATTCGAGCCTCATGTAATCTTAATCAACCTGATGGCTTCCGATATCGACGCCGACCACATTTGCAAAAACGTCAGAAGTAATCCTGACCTGGGGACTACAAAACTTGTTGCACTCGCCGAGGGACTAAAAATAAACGAAGCCGGGGCGGTTCTGAACAAAGGTTACGATTTCTGCGTAACAGACACTTCCGATATTGCCGGGATTACAAAGGTCCTCAATCAGGCAATGTCTATTATTTAAAAACTAATTTCATTTTTCGCATTCACTTTTTTCTTTATCTGCACCGTTTTTTCCTGTAATCTATTTGGTTGAAAGTTTAAATATTTTGCAGGAGGCCGTTATGGAATACACAGTCGGCAGAACAGGCCGGGTAATTGCCGCAAGGCTTTTCGAAGGCGAGAATCTTTACAAATCCATCGAATCAATTGCCGAGAAGGAAGGCATAAAGTCCGCTGCGGTTTTGATTACAGGCGGAATCAGAAAGGCCGATGTAGTTGTCGGCCCGAAAACTGAAAAACCAAAAATAGAGGCAAATTTTGTTAGCTTCGACGGTCCGGGCGAAACCTTCGGCGTCGGCACGCTTTACTGTGACGATACCGAAAAACCGAAACTGCATCTGCACGCGGGCCTGGGCAGGGGCGACAATCACATCATCGGCTGTCCTCGCGGCGGGGCAAGCGTTTTCCTCGTACTTGAGGTAACTATTATAGAAATTACAGGCATAGTCGCCCAGCGGGAACTCGACCCTTCAACGGGCTTTAAACTGCTGAGGATTAGAGGGTAGGATTTAAACTGTCATTTTACTTCTTGCGTGGAAAATTTGCCGGCATTAGAATAATGCTGTTTTAGGATTTCATATCGAAAGGAGCCAAAAATGACTGAAGAGGTTATTGGAAAGGTTTCCGACTTTTTTGCACATCCTGTTGTCGCGGGCATTGAGCTGACTGCTTCTTTACAAGTGGGCGATAAAATCAAAATCAAAGGCCATACGACAGACCTTGAAGTGACGGTCGGCCAGATACAGATTGAGCATGCAAGCGTTACTGCCGCAAAGGCCGGCGATTCAATCGGAGTAAAAGTTCCCGACCGCGTCCACAAAGGCGACAACGTTTACAAAATCATCGAGTAGCAGGGCGATTTACAATTGGCTAAACTTACATTGATACGCAGATTGCTGAAGCTCGTTCACCCTGAGGGCATTCCCTGGCCCGGTTCGGTGCTCTATAATGCGCTGAGTTCGACCGTAATATTTCAGCGTCATTACGAGTTGGTCGCCGATGACGTGTTGCAATATTGCAGGCAGGGTTCTCTTTTGGACATCGGCACGGGACCGGCCAGATTGTTATTATCGCTGCACCAAAAATGTCCGCAGATGAAACTTCTCGGCATAGATTCTTCGCCCGCGATGGTTACAAAAGCCAAAGAGAATACCGCCGGCGTAGATTCCATCGAAATTAAACAGGGCAGCGCCGACAAAATTCCATTTCCAGATAATTCTTTCGATATAGTTATCAGCACCGCATCGATTCATCACTGGAAACATCCGACGCAATCTCTAAATGAAACTTATCGGGTGCTCAAGCCTGCCGGTTTCGCCCTGATTTACGACCTCGTTACTGATACGCCAAAATCTATTTTAGCCGACTGCAGGCGGCAATTCGGCAAATTTAAAACAACGCTATTCTGGCTGCACAGTTTTGAAGAGCCGTTTTACAATCAGCGGAATTTCCAGTCGCTGGCGGAACCAACATTGTTTAAAAAAGGTCAAACCAGATTTCTCGGCCTTCTCTGCTGCCTGATACTCAAAAAGTGATTTATTTCTCGTTTCCGGGCCATTCAGCGCGACGGCAAGCCTGTTTTAATCAAAAACGACTTATAAGATATTGTTTGACAATATCCAATAACGTGGTACAATTGGTATAGTACAAAAGATGTACAAATCTTTAGGCCGCAGAGAAAGACGCAGCAAACCTTCCTTTACAGCTTTTTGTTTGGTGATTTACCTAAAGGAGTAACAATGGGAAAAATGCTAAAAACCTCGGCCGAGGACAGAAAATGTGCATTTCTGAACTGCACACATACATTGAGTATATACAATCATGAGCCTTACTGCCACGTGCATCGCGACCAGATTCCGCGGGATCAAAGACATAGAATTCTAACGACCACTGGCGCTGGAACCGAAAACCTGTCCTCCGTAGGAAGTCCCAAGGACTGAACGAAGTCGAAGGTCTTTAACTTTAACCACAGATTTTGCGGATTTCACTGATATTTATTTTCTTTATTTATTTTTTCCGCGTTATCTGCGTTTATCTGCGGTTAAAATTGTTTTATCCGAAATTCAGCACTGCGAATTTCCCTCGATACAGTTTCGCCGCTTTATCGTATGCCTTTGCAGCCTCTGTTTCGCTGTCGAAGTATCCTAAATGTATTTGTCTTCCCTTATGGCACAGCGTCGCCTTCCATTTCTTTCGTTCTTGGCTATAGCTGACTCCCTTATATTTGCTTTTGCCCTGATTCATACCCCTTAAGCTGTTCCAGTTATTTTCCTGCTGACTCACGGCCTGCAGATTTATTTTCCTGTTATCCAGTCCGTTTCTGTTGATATGGTCGATTACTTTATCCCTCGGCGGGTTCATTATTTGTCTGTGCATTCGTATAGTCCTTTTTCTCGTAGTGGAGCGTCGAAGCAAAGCGGAGACCCCCGAGTTATTTGGAAGGTTTTTTACCTCGGAGCGAAGCACAGACCTACGATTTGTTAGAAAGTTTTTTCCGAGGGAAAAACTTTGGAGTGGGTTGAATAAAAACCTTGGAGGGGGGAGACCCCTGCGATTAGTTTTGTCCGCTGGCAAAACTGCAGGGGGTAGTTCCTTATCCTGTATTCTTTCTTTCCTTTCAGCGTAGAATGTATATCCGTTGAACGTAACGTACCATTTGTATTGGTTTATTTTTTCAAAGTCTTCCGGGTCAACGATTGCGTATTTATTTTGCGTCAGTTTTATTTTCCGGAACGTATAGCCATATTTCCATTTCCTGTAGCGCAGCAAAAACCATACGCATATATGCGCAATAATATCCGGATAATAAAATGGTAAGTATGATTTTTGCATAGGAATTGAATTTTAAAAAATTGTTTAGCCCCCGGACCTGCAACATTTTGCGCGATTGTAGATAAGTTATTGCGCCAAAAAGAGTTCGCTTCTATAATACTCCTTAAAAGTTTCAACCACGAAATTAATTAAGGAGCTAATTATGGA
>Ga0315287_10000079_pt1 | contig 84310 bp, 89 predicted proteins | sample YL17G11_0_MG_FD_205037 | JGI IMG/M metagenome (GOLD analysis project Ga0315287, IMG submission 205037) | Sediment microbial communities from Yellowstone Lake, YNP, Wyoming, USA - YL17G11_0 | ecosystem: Environmental > Aquatic > Freshwater > Lake > Sediment | place: USA: Wyoming | collected...
AGCCGGGAGCCGCTGCAGCCCTACGTTGGGGCACACCCCCAACAGGCAGGGCCGATGGGCATCCGCTGGGACATCCGCCGAGAGGGCCGCTCGTGGATCGCGGACGAGTTCCGAATCCGCGTGGACGAGGGGTGAAGCTGATACCGAAGACTCGGCCCGCGGCGCGTGCGATGCGCTGGCGGCTGCGTGGCTGACGTCAGCCGGCCCAAACCGGCCGGCCCGATACCACACGAGCGCAGAGCGGTGGGGTCGCCTGCCGGGGCTCACCACGATGCCGCGATGGCACGCGTGGTGGCAGGGCTACGCCGTGGCCCTCAGCCTGGCGGGCTGGCTGCGGAGCGGGGAGGCCCGCCGCGCTCCCGACGGACGCTCCGTCGCGGGAGCGGTTACAGGCCGCGACGCACATGGCTGGACGGCATCCACGCCCGTCCGGGCGTGGATGGAGTTGGCCGTACGGCGAGACCAGAATGGGGCTTCGCGCCGCCGACCCGCCCGGATATTCGGATCGGTGCCAAGGAACTCCCCTTCCGCGCCCTGCTTGACCACCACGTTGCCTGGCGGCCCACGCCACCAGAGGTAGATTCGGCTCCGACCCGCACGAGGCCGACCGCATGGACGCCAACGATCCAATCTGGACTGAGTTGCGCGGGCGCTACCGTCCCGAGCGACCCCTCGGCGCCGGTGGAATGGCCGAGGTCTGGCTCGTGCACGACGAGCGCCACGGCCGGCTCGTGGCCCTCAAGCTCCTCGGCGAGCACCTGGCCTCCGCGATGGGCCAGGACCGATTCAAGCGGGAGATCGCCCTCCTCGCGCGCCTGCAGCATCCCAACGTCCTGTCGCTCATCGACTCCGGCGAGAACGCCGGCCGGATGTGGTACGTCACGCCGTTCATCGAGGGCGAGTCGCTCCGTGACCTGCTCGACCGGGAGGGGAAGCTCGACATCACCGAGGCGCTGCGCCTCGGCGGCGAGCTACTCGACGCCCTTGGTTACGCGCACCGCAGCGGCGTCGTGCACCGGGACATCAAGCCGGAGAACGTGCTGCTCTCGCAGGGGCACGCGCTGCTCGCCGACTTCGGCATCGCGCGGGAGGAGGGGAAGGACCGGCTGACGGCCACCGGGCTCTCGGTGGGCACGCCGTCGTACATGAGTCCCGAGCAGGTCGCCGGCGAAGGCGCGGAGGCGCCGAGCGACTTGTATTCGATGGGGTGCGTCCTCTTCGAGTGCCTGACGGGGCAGCCGCCGTTCACGGGTCCCGACTCGCGGGCGGTAATGGCGCAGCACGTGATGGACCCCGTGCCGAGCCTCCGCGCCCGGCGGCCGAACGTGCCGGAGGGCGTGGAGCGCGTCGTGCTGCGCGCGCTGGAGAAGGATCCCAAGGACCGCTGGCCCGACGCGGCGGCGTTCGCGCGGGCGCTGAGCGAGCCGACGGCGTCGAAGGCGAACCTGGTCGGAAGCGGGATTCGCCCGGCACGGCCACGGGCACGGGCGAGACGGAGGCTCCTCGTGGCAGCAGGAGTCATCGTGGCGATCGCGGTGGCTGCGGGTGGCGTGACGCTGTGGCGGTCCCGTGGCGGGCTCGCCATGGGCCCGAAGGTGGCGCTCCGGCAGGTGACGTTCCGGGGGGATGTGTGCAGGTCGGAGATTTCTCCCGATGGCCGCTACCTGACGTACTTGGCTGGCGAGCAACTGTGGATCCTCGACATTGATCGCGAACGCGCCTGGGCCGCCAGCGACACGCTTCCGAACAGCCGTTGTTAGGGGGGTTCGGGTTGCGCTTTCTGCCTAGCTGGACGGCGGACGGTTCTGGAGTTCTGTACGTGCGCCGAGACTCCGTCTGGCTGGCAAGCACGAGCGGCGAGAAGGGGCGCGTCCTTGGTCCCGTGCAGGCTTGGGACAGCCTCGTGAGTCGAACAGGCAGGGTCCTTGACGTCGTGAATCCCTGGGAAGGAGACACGATCGCGTGGCCAGTGCTGACCATGCGTACGCTCGGGCAGCCGGTGCGACTGCTGCCGCTTCGCGCATTCCGGAGCGCCGATGCGCGGCGAGAATTCCTTTCGCCGGACGGGGCCCGGGCCTACATCCACGTCGCGAACAACGACACCTCGGACCAGTACGCGTTGGTCGATGCGGATAGCAGCGTCGTCAGTCCACTGGACAGCGGAGTTGTGCGGTGGGGGCGGCTCAACGGCTGGTCGGGGGACGGCCGTGCGCTGTACGCTGATTCGGATTCCGGGCCGGGACTGCTCCGACTCGAGCTCGACGCGCGTCGCCTGCGGCCGACCGGACAACGGACGCTGCTCTTGCCGGAGCTGAGGGCAACCGCGTTGAGCATGAGCTTCGCGACCCAGCGCAATCGTGTCGCGATCGAAGAACAGAGCAGCCTCTCCCACATCGTCGTCGGGCTGCTAGGTGAGACCCGCGGCGGGACACCGTACTCGACGGAACGGGTGAGCCCCGGATCCCTGCTGCCGGGGTCCGCTGTTCTCGCGGCGGCGCGCAATCGCCTGTTCTTCATCGCCGAGGCAGACAGCACCTACGGCCTCTTCGAGATGGCGCTTCCTGGCGGTGCGCCACGTCGCTTGACACGCCTCGGCGGCAGCTGGGCCCCGGCTCACTTGCGCCTTTCCCCGGACGGCTCCAGCGCGGTAGTGGCCACCGGCGTCGGCGAGCGCTGGCAGAGCACGCTCGTAGACCTTCGGACGGGCTCCACCAGGACACTCTCAGGCTGGAACCCACGTGGCATCTTCTTTGACTGCCATACGTTCGACTGGGATCCGAGCGGCCGGTTCGTGCTCGCGTACAACTCGGAGGAAGGAAGCATCATCCGCATGAACGCAGTGACAGGTGCGGCGGATACGATGCGAGCAGACTCAGCGTCCCACATCACCTGCCCCGCGGCGTCCCCCGACGGCAGGTGGATCGCAGTGCGCTTTGTCCACAGGCCCAAGCACGGCATCCGCCTGCTGCCGCTGATGGGAGACTCTTCGCGACTCTTCCCGGCGCCGGACGGCTACGACCACTATCCGCTTGGCTGGCTCAGCCCACGCGAGGTCGTCGTGCTGCAACGACCGTTCAGCGGCGACTCGAGTGAGGTGTGGATCTACAACCTCGGAGGCAGTCGGTCCCTGGCGGGCAGGCTCCCCAATCCATGCTTCTCGGCTGCCCTCGCGCCCGGGGGGCACGCGATCGTGTGCATCGAACGCGGCAGCAGAAGCGACGTCTGGATCGCCGACGACTTCGACCCGTACTTCCGCCCGCCGACGGCGCCCAAGCGCCCGTAGCGGCGGCCGGCCCTGAAGCGACGGGGGGCGGCGCCCGCCGCGCCTACAACTTCGCGATCTCCGCGAGCAGCTCCGCGTCCTCGCGCCGGTGGCCCAGCTCGGCCTCGACGTGGCTCCAGCGCAGCACGCGCCGCTTGTCCAAGAGAAACTACTCCCGCTTCGCAGGATCACACCGTCGCTACTCCCTCAGAGTGAGCGCCCGAATCTCCCGCAGTCGGCGGAGCACCAGATCCGCCGTGCCGTGCGGATCCTGGGCGTTGTTCAAGTGGCCCGCGAGGATGTCCCTCAAGCGCGGGTCCGCCAACAGCGCCGCCGACCTCGAAGCCTGTCGCCGCGCCGTGCTCCGGCTCTTCGTCCACCGCGGCTTCTTCGACGAGGATCAAGCCAAGGGGATGCTCCAGTGGTCGCACTCCGGCTTCCACGTTCATGCCGGCGTCGGGGTGAGCGAGGATGACCGTCCTCTCGCGCTCCGCCTCGCCCGCTACTGCGCCCGCAACCCTGTGGCCTCTGACGGCCGACGGCTGACGGCTGACGGCCTCTCGGTCGAGGAGCCCGTCGCGATCACGGATCCGGTGAACTGGTCCCTGCGGGCCGCCCGCTACCGCTGGGCGGAGTTGCTGCGGCGCATCTACGATGATTCGGGTTTCACACGAATACCCGACTACCAATGCCGTCGAGCGAATTGCGAACCAGTCGACCGGCTGGACTGTCGAGGGGCAGGCATCAGCGGTGCTGACGTCACGCCTGGTGGCGCTTGGCTTGCAGGTTCACGACCGGATGGCCGGAATGTTCTTGCCGTTCGCGGGCTTCGGCGAAGAGGCGATGCACGTCATGGCCCCGGGCGGCGGATAGTGCATCCTTGATGCGCCAGATCTCTTGGAGCACCAAGTCGCCGCCGCTTTGAACCGTTGGTTCCTTGACTGGTTTCATCTGGTCATTCTCCGAGAAGCTCTTCCGGTGTGCAAATCTCCGGCAGCGTGTGGCCGTGCGCGTCCATCAGGCGGCGCAGCCGACCGATAATGGCGGCGTTGGCAATGTGCCGGCAATTCCATGTCAGCAATAGATCCAGCTTGTGAACGGTGGCGAGCGCAATGTGCGCGGCGTCACCGTCCGCATGGGCGGGCAAAAGCCCGGAATGAAGAACGCGCTCGGCGAGCGCTTCCGCGGCGGGCGTCAACTCCACCACCGTGAGTCGGGCCACCAAGGCGAGGCGGCGGCGGGCCATGTCGCGTTCGCCGGCGGCAATTTCGTCCAGGACGATTTGTGACGTGAACAGTTCGTGCTTCTCGCGCTGCAGATCCCACCAGTCGCGGGTGAGTTGCTGACGCGCCGCTTGCAGGAGATCGCGGGCCGGGCGCGCCGCGAGGTAGCTGGGAATCGTGCTTTCGATGTAGATGCGCACGGACGCCAATCTACCACGTTTCCCGCCTTGGCGTGAATCGCGTTTCCTCTCTCGGTAGACGCACGGCAAGCCCGACGGCGGCTTCCGGCCCGACGGCACCTTCGTGCGCTCGCCCGCTACCGCGCCCGCAACCCGGGGCCCCTCGGCGTGCCAGCCGCTCACCGCCAGACGCTCTGCGCCCGCTTCAGCGCCTGGCCGCGACCCGTGCCGGGCCCGACTACCTCGACTCACCCGGGTTGTGCCCCCGCCCAACGACTCGCTGCGTCATTGACGCGCCGCCGACCCGGCCGGATATTCGGATCGGTGCGACGGAAACGATGCACTCGACCCTCTTCCGCTTCGGCGAAAACTCAGCCCCTCTGAAGGCCTCGTCCCACCGGAGGGTGAGATGAACGGATGGTGGAATCGCCACGGCGCGAGTCACGGCGGCCCGGCACTTCGAATCGCGATCATCGTCGCGCTAAGTGTCCCTCGACCGGCGTCTTCCCAGAGCCTCACGCCCCCGCTCGTCCCACCGGAGATGCACTACGTCGTCGACGCCAGGGTGGATCTCGACTCCGGGCGACTGACGGGCGGCGGGCGTGTGACGGTCCGCAACGTCGGGGAGCACCGACTGAGCGCTGTCGCCTTGCGCGGGCTCGACGGGCGGTCCGACTCGTTCGAAATCCGTGTCGGCGCCATCAGCCGACGGTATCCATCGGCGGCGGAGTCGGTCGTGGTCGCGCTGCCGACGCCGCTCCAGCCCGGTGCCAGTCTGGAGGTGAGGTTCCGCTTCAGCCGCCCGCTCGGTGATCTCGATCGTGGCTTCGCCATCGACCGCTGGTTTCCGCAGCTGTGGTGGGGGTACGACACGCACGCCAGCTACGACGTCGGCGTTCGCGCGCCTGCCGACCTGCTCGTGGGGGCGACCGGGCGTCGAGACGCCGCCACCGGCCGCTATCGCGCGGCCCACGTCCGCAGCTTCGGGCTGTACCTGGCCCGGGGCCTTGAGGTGCGCGAGCGCACGGCCGGCTCGACGCTGGTGCGCAGCATCTTCCGCCCAGAGATGCGGGAATGCGCCGAACTCGTGCTCGAGACGGCCGCCCAGGCGGTCGAGTTCTACCGTCGGCGGCTGGGCATCTACCCGCAGTCGAGCCTCACGATCATCCCCGGAGCTCGCCGCCCGATGGGAGGCTACCCGTTCGCCGCGGCGATGGTCGTCGTCCACGGCCAGGAGGCGTGCGCGGAGAAGCCGCGCGACTCCCACTGGCGCTGGATCGCCGCTCACGAGGTGGGACACCAGTACTGGATCGAGCACGTGCTGGAGAAGGACCCGGAGCAGGGGTACGGCTGGCTGATGATCGGGCTGGGGATCTGGACCGACCGCGAATTCGCGCGGACGCACGGCATGTTGGCGGTCCACCCAGGGTTGCTCGCCGGCTACGCGGACGCCGTGCGCCGCGGGCTGAACACGACCATCGAGATCGCGCCGGAGGCGCTGCGCACGCTGCAGTTCGACTACAACTCGCTGGTCACGCACGATAAGGGATTCGGCGTGGTCAGCGCGCTCGCGGCCATCATCGGACCGGCAGCCTTCGATCGCGTCGTGCACCGTTGCCTCGCCGAGTACGCCGGCCGGCGGCTGGGGTCTGCGGAGTTTCGTGCGCTGGCCGAGCACGAGAGCGGGCAGGACCTCGGCTGGTTCTTCGTACCCATGCTCCGCTCGAACCGCTTCGCGTCGTACGAGGTCACAGACACTGTGGCCGCCTGGGAGCGCGGCACGTACACCCGCCGGGTCACGATCAGCAGCCATGGACAGATGGGCCTGCCGGTGCCGGTCGAGGCGTACTTCAGGGACGGGACGCGGCAGCGGCATTCGCTCAACCGCGAGCTGGACGAGCAGACGCTCACCTTCCAGGACACCGCCGCCATCGACAGCGTCGTGATCGACCCGGAGCACGAGTTCCCGCTCGTGGTGCCCCCGCCTGAGGTGGACTCGGCGCGACTGGCGGAGCAGGTCGAGGCCCTTCCGTGGACCGGTGGCGGCGAGAGGTCGCTGCGGCTCTACCGGCGTGCCGTGGCGCTCGACACAAGGGACGTGTACGTACTCGGCAAGCTCGGCCTCACCCTGGTGGACGCCCGACGCTACGAGGATGCGCTGGCGGCGTTCGACCGCATCGTCCAGGTGAATCCGGACACCGCGTCCATCTGGCGCTTCGGCGCGCTGGCATGGCGCGGGCTGCTGAACGACCTCCTCGGGCGTCGTGCCGCGGCGGTGGAGAGCTACCGGCAGGCATTGGCGGTACCCGGAACTCCGACCCTGCAGCACTCGCAATTCGGCTTGACGCTCGACCGCGATTTCATCGAGCAGCGGCTGCGGACTCCGTTCGTCTGGCGTTGACGGCGCGAACACGGGAGTTCCGAGCGTTGGTGCCGGACTCCACTTTCAGGGGAGACGTAGTTTGCCGGGACAAGCGGCAACCCTTGCGGCATCCGCATCCGCCAGCCGCGAACTGCGGACGGTTCGTGCCTGCGAGGCGCACGGTTTCGCGCCGTGCCGCAACGATTGCGTTCCTCGGCCGGCCGAACGTGGCGCTACCGTGTGACCGGACCTTGAGGGGAGCCTCCAGCCGCTTGACCAATCTGGTCAATTCACCTAGGATTGGTCGGGAGGCATCGTGGCCACGCGCAAGAAGATCCAAGTCCGCGAGACGGTGAGTCTCTACCAGGCGAAGACCAACCTCTCCGCGCTGGTCGAGCGCGTCGCGGAGGGTGAGGAGATCGTCATCGCCAAGTCCGGCAAGCCGAAGGCGCTCCTCGTGCCGCTCGGGGACGTGCGTCCGCTGCGTCGGCCCGGCCAGGGGCGCGGGCAGTGGCATGTGCATGCGGACTTCGACGCGCCGCTGCCTCGCCAGGTGCTCGACGCATTCGAGGGGAAGGGCTCGTGAGGCTGCTGCTCGACACCCACGCGCTCATCTGGTGGGATGCGGGCGTGGGGCTAAGGCGGGCGGCCGAACGGGCGATCCGCGACGCGGACCAGGTCTATGTGAGCGCGGTGTGCGGGTGGGAAGTGGCGATCAAGGCGTCGCTCGGCCGGTTGCGGACGAAGCGCTCGGTCGCTGACGCCCTCACGCAGTCCGGGTTCGAGGAGCTGCCGGTCCGGCTGCACCACACCGAGATCCTGGCTCGGCTGCCGTGGCACCACCGCGACCCGTTCGACCGGATGCTCGTGGCTCAGGCGCTCGCCGAAGGCCTCACGCTGGTGACGCGGGATCGTTCCTTCCGGCCCTACGGCGTCAAGCTGCTCGCGGCCTAGCGGACGAGCGGACAAGCGGTGGTCGCGCGGTCGGCTACGCCGGCTCGAACAGCTCGACGAAGACCTGCGGGATGCTGAGGTAGTGGCGGTCCAGAGTGAGCACGCGCAGGCCTAGTTCCATCGCCGAGGCGGCGATCCAGATGTCGTTGGTGGGGACCGGCTGCCCGGCGCTTCGCAGGTACTCCCGGATGAGAGCGTAGCGCTCCGCCGTCTCGGCGCCGAGCACGGTGACCTCCACGCGGGGCGACGCGAGGAACGCGCGGATCTCGCGCAGCCCACTTGCCCCGCCGCGGCCACTACGGGCAGTCCTCGCGGATCCCAATCGCCCCACCAGCACTTCGCCGAGCGCCACGGCGGGTAGCACGATCCTATCGAGTGTTCGACTCGCCGACGCCACTCCCGCATGACCGCGAAACAGGGCGATGAGCGCCGAGGTGTCGAGGACCGCGGCGCTCACCTCCACAACTCCGAGTCGATGCGCCGTTGCTCGGCCAGATGCCGTTCGGCGGCGCGGCCCTGCTGCCGCGTCCAGGAGCCGATCAGGTGGTCGAGATCGTCGTGGACGTGGCCCGGGCCCGGTCCGGAGCTCCCGACGGACTCCTCCAGGAGCTGGATCACGGCTTTGTTCAAACTGACGTGGTACTTGGCGGCTCGCTCGCGCACCGCCCGCGTGAGCGGCGCGGGCAGATTGCGGAGTGTGATGGGTTTCACGGCGTCAGGTGCAGCGGGTTTCGCGGGCTTTCCTCTCACGGGCTCCAGCGCATCAGATAGTGATGCAGTATGATGCATGCATCTGCATCGTCAGTCAAGGCGCCGGTTCCTGGGCCGCTGCGTCGCAGGGGCGCGGCGGGCTCGGGCATCGGCGCGGGCGGGCGCTGCGCCGCGGGGGCGCGGCGGGCTCGGGCGCGCTGTGCCACGCTGCGCGAGGAACACGCGCGCTCCTCGCCCGGCGTACCCCCGCGGCTGGCGCCCGCTGCCGGCAATGAAGCCGCGCCAGCGTGGGGCGCGAGTCGCGGAGACGCCGGCGCGAAGCCGGGCGCCGTGCGTGCCGTCCGACCGGCGAGCGCCGCCGCCTCCGCGACACAGCGCCCCGGGGCCGAGCCGGCGCGCCGCGCGTGATTCCGCCCCGCCGCATCGCGAAACCGATGCCACCCCGTCGCCGCCCAGCACGTATCCTCGGCCATGCCGAGTTGCGCCGCGCCGCCGAGGAGGCCCATAGTATGGCGATGCCACAGACCACGCCCGCCCAGGGACAGTGGACCGTCGAGGATATCCGGCGCCTGCCGGACGACGGGAACCGCTACGAGGTCATCGACGGGGTGCTGTACGTGACCCCGGCGCCGCGGTTGGTCCACCAGGATGCGGTGGCCGCGCTGCACCGGCTGCTGCACGCCTACATCGTCGGACATCCGGTGGGCTGGGCCCTTCAGGCTCCTGCCGACATCGTCTTCGGTCCGCAGGACGGCGTTCAGCCGGACCTGTTCGTGGCGCCGTTGGTCGAGCTTCGCCGGCCAGCGAGCTGGAAGGAGATCACGCGTCTCCTGCTGGCGGTCGAGATTCTGTCTCCGAGCACGGCCTCCCGAGACCGCCGCGAGAAGCGGCGGCTCTACCAGCGCCACGCGGATGAGTACTGGATCGTGGATCTGGACGCCCGGCTCATCGAGCGCTGGCGGCCGGGCGACGTGCGGCCCGAGGTGCTGGACGAGACGCTCGTGTGGCAGCCCGCCGGCGCGGCGGAGCCGCTCGTCATCGAGCTGCCGGCGGTGTTCCGCGAGGTGTGGGGAGAGTAGCGCGAGTCGCGGAGACGCCGGCGCGAAGCCGGGCGCCGTGCGTGCCGTCCGACCGGCGAGCACCGCCGTCCCCGCGACGCAGCGCCTAGAACTCGAACTCCTCCATCTTCCTGAGGGCGATCTTGAGCGGGATGACGGTCGCCGCCAGGCACACCAGCGCCGCCAGCGCGAACGCCCCCACCAGCAGCGGCGTGACCTCGAGCGGCCGCTGCTCGAACGCCGCCCGCAGGTAGCGGTAGACGGGCACCGACTCGATCACGATGACGACGGCGAGGAGCGAGATGGTGGCCATCATGAACACGAGGCCGCCGAAGCTGGTCGGGATCTGCGCCGCGTTCTCCGTCTCGAACTGCGGGTAGAGCGCGCCGAAGCACAGCGCGAGCGCCGCGATCGCCAGTGTGAGCAGGATGATCGTGCCCACCCCGACGGCCATCATGAACGGCGTCGCCTTGAGCAGGACGTTCGTGAGCACGGTGATGAGCAGGGCCAGCACCAGCAGCGGCAGCGTCCCCACCCAGTACTTCGACCACAGCAGCGCGCGCAGGTCCAGCGGCGAGGAGCGGAGCAGCCACATCTGGCGCCCCTCGAGGCTCACCGCCGGGAAGATGAAGCGCGCCGCGATGGAGGCGAGCACGAATCCCGCGAGGCCGAGGTTCAGGAAGGAGATGACCGAGACGGTGAAGAACGGCACCTGCTCGCCCCGGAAGATGGGCAGCGCCTTGATGTTGAAGAGGTAGACGAACAGCAGCGCCGCCAGCAGAATGAGCTGGCTCCACTGCGTCGTGTCGCGGAAGAAGAGCCGCAGGTCCTTCAGGATGAACTCCCGCCGCGCCGCCCCGAGGGGCCGCAGCAGCCACCCGAGCGACCAGTCCCAGACGCTCCCCCGCACGAACCGCTCCGCGCCCTCCTGGGCGCGCGTGAACGCGGTGGGGAAGAGCCGCCCGTGCAGCCACGCGCCGAGCACGACGAACGCCGCGGCGCTGCTCCACACCAGGAATACCGACAGCCAGTCGAGCCCGCCCGTCAGGTAGGTCATCACCGCCTTCGACACCCACTCGCTTGGAAGGAAGGGCGAGGTGGGCGTGCGGAGCACCGTGATGAAGTCGAGCAGGTTGCGGAAGCCCTCCGGCCGCGCCAGTTGCTCGGGCCGGATGATCCGGAAGAGGAGGATGACGCCCGCCGCGGCGCCCAGCGCGATGATGGACAGGAGGTCCCGCGTGCGCCGCGCGGGGAAGACGCTGACGAGGATCGTCGTGACCGCGACGCCGATCACCGCGGGCAGCAGGAGCGACGGCAGGAAGACCGCCGGCGCGTAGAGCGCGAAGAGCCAACCGCCCTGATAGACGACGCCGAACGCCGCGAACACCGGCACCGCCATCAGCGCCACCATCCACGACGAGTTGACGACCGTCTCGAGCAGCTTGGCGAGATAGAGCCGCAGGCCGTCCACCGGCGAGGAGACGAGGAGGTCGAGGTCCTTCGCCAGGAAGTATGACGAGAGCGCCGTGACGACGTTCGACAGCACGAGGATGGACGCGAAGCTGAGGAGCAGGATGCCGAGCAGCTTGCCGGCGAGCAGAGCGCCGATCTCCTCGGTGCCCTTGAAGTACCGCAGCACGCGGAACAGCACGCCGAACACCGCGGCCCAGAAGATGACGGCGACGACGGCGAGGGTGATGGCCTTGCCGCGGCCCCCGGAGGCTCTCTCCTGCCGCGCGCGGGTCAGCGCGGTGCGCCACTTGGGAGTGAGGACGTGGACCAGGCCGGGCTGCTTCACCCTTCGAGCACCTGCTTGAGCTCCATCGCCGCGGTGCCGCCGGTGAGCCGGAGGAACAAGTCCTCGAGGCCGAGGTCTCCGGCGTCGTGCTGGCGGCGCAGGTCGGGCATCGCGCCGGCGGCCACGATCCGGCCGCCCTGGATGATCGCCAGCCGGTCGCAGATCGCCTCGGCGATCTCGAGGGTGTGCGTGCTCATCAGCACGGTGCCCCCGCGCCCGACGAAGCCGCGGAACAGGTCCTTCAGGAGCCGGGCGGCGCGCGGATCGAGGCCCACCATCGGCTCGTCCACCACGATGACCTCGGGGCGGTGGATCAGCGCCGAGGAGATGATGAGCTTCTGCCGCATCCCGTGGGAATACGACTCGATCAGCTCGTTCTTCCAGGTGGCCAGCTCGAAGACGTCGAGCAGCTCGTCGATCCGCCGCTCGACGACCTGCCCCTCCTGCCCGTAGAGGCCCGCCACGAACCGCAGGAACTCGGCGCCCGTGAGCTTGTCGTACACGAACGGCCGGTCGGGGATGAAGCCGAGCCGCATCTTCGCCGCGAGGGGGTGCGTGGCCACGTCGTCGCCGCCGATGAGCACCCGGCCCGCGGTCGGGCGGAGGATCCCGGCGATCATCCGGAGCGTGGTCGTCTTCCCCGCGCCGTTCGGGCCGAGGAAGCCGTACAGCGACCCCTTCGGCACCGTGAGGGTGACGCGGTCCACCGCCGTGAAGGAGCCGTAGCGTTTGGTGAGGTCGAAGAGTTGGATCATCTACCTGCTCGGGACACTCGGGACGACAGTGAGCTGCAACCGTCCGATCAGCCTGATCAGCTCCACCTGCCTGGCCAGCCCTCCCACCACGAACCTGAGGTGCGATGCGTCCGCCGGGAACTGTCCGAACGTCGGGTCCACCGCCACCCACTCGCCCAGCCACACCTCCGGCCACGCGTGGTAGTAGAACTGGCCGCGCAGATACACCACACCGGCCGCCGTGCGCGCCGGCAGGCCGAGGGCGCGCGCGAGCGCCACGTAGAGCACCGTGTGCTCGTTGCAGTCGCCGCTCCGGTCCTCCAGCACTTGCACCGCGCTGGGCACGCTGATCGTGATCCGCTTCTCAAGGGTTTCGTAGACCCAGCGCGTCAGCAGTTCCGCCACCCGCCCGGCGCGCCGCTCACGCCCCACGATCTGCCGCGCCTGCGCCTGGATCCGCGGGTCGCCGGCCTGCACCAGCGGCTCGGCGGCGAGTTCCGCGCGCAGCGCCGTGTCGGTGACCGGCAGGCGCGCGAGCAGGCCGGGGAGGCTCGTCGAGGGCGGCGCCGTGCGCGCGAGGCCCGTCTCGCGGCGCACGACGAGCGTGTCGCCCACCAGGCGCTGGCGGCCGCCGTTCAGGTCGAACCCCTCGAGCGTCACGTTCCCGAGCACGACCCGGAGTTCGTTCAGATCCTCCGGGCTGAGCTGGACGTTGGCGGCGATCGCCGTGGCGGCGACGATGTCGGAGCCCCGGCCCGCGGCGGACCGGGCCGGGCCGCGCGAGCGCCGCCAGTTCTCCACCGCGATCTCGAACGCCGTCCGCTCCATCCGAAAACCGATGGGCGACGTGGCGCTCACGACGCGTCCCTGCTGGTCGATCCACGACTCCACGCCCACGCCGCCATACCGCTGGGCGATCTTCCAGGCCCGCAGCGTGTCCTGCCGCGCCGCCACCCAGCGCCCGCCCGTGGAGTCGAAGCGCGCGCTGTCCGGCACCACCAGCGTGCTCTCCGCGAGCACCCGCACCTCGACGTCCTGGTCCTGCATCAGCATCGGGTCGAAGAGGCGGATCGTGTAGCTCCGCCCGACCTGCAGCCGCCCACGGACCGCCAGCTCCAGCGGCAGCAGGGCGGGGAGCACGATCGGCCGGTCGAGCCGCACGCGGGAGCGCTGGGGCCGGTTGCCGCCCGCGTCGATCTCGACCACGAGGACCGAGTCGCCCTCGACAATGCCGGTGGCCCGGAAGGCCCCGGCGGGCGACGTGAGGCTGGCGGTGAAGGTCCGGACCCGGAGGTCGCGCGTGAGCCGGATGTCGGTGAGGAGATCGGTGCGCTGCACGGTGCCCAGCGCCTCGATGTCAACCGTCATCCTGTCCTGCACGCGGATCTCGTCCGGCAGCGTGTCCAACGTGCTGGACGCATAGCCGATCGGGCCGGAACCCATCGAGATGGCGTAGTAGCTGGCGCCGGGGCCGACCGACTGCGCCGCCTCGGCGAGGCGCATGGCGCTCGGCTTGAAGTACTCGCGCTTGAAGAGCAGGCCGAGTCCCGCCACCCAGAGCAGGAGGATGGCGACTCCGAGGGTCGTGCGGTTCAGCGGGCTAACGGCGGGCGACCCCCCGCGACTTCCGGTACATCACCGCGGCGTCGTCGGGACGAGCGAGCCGGTCGTAGATGATGCCGAGGCCGTACAGGGCGCGCGCGTTCGTGGGCTGCAGCTCCGTGGTGCGCTGGAACGCGGCGAGGGCGCCCTGGAGATCGTCCACGTGGTTCAGCGCCTCGCCCAGGTAGTAGAAGGCCGGGCCGCGATCGGGGTCCAGTTCGGTGACCCGCCGCAGGTGCGGCACGGCCTCGCTCCACAACCCCTTCTTCGACATCACGACGCCGAGGTTGAAGAGCGCCTCGACGTTCGACGGCTCCACCCGCAGCACGCGCCGCAAGTCCCGCTCGGCGGCGGCGTAGCGGCCGAGTGTCCCGAGGAGGGCGCCGCGGTTGGTGAGGAGCGTGGTGTGCTCGGCGTCCATCTCGAGCGCGCGGTCCAGCTCGGCGAGCGCGCCTTGGTGGTCGCCCGAGGCGTCGAGCAGCAGCGCGAGGTTGTTCCGCGCGCGCAGGTGCCGGGGATAGCGTGACAGCAACTCGCGGTACAATGCCATCGCGGCGTCGGGGTGACCCTCGGCGGCGGCGGCGCGGGCGCTCGCGTAGAGCAACTCCGAGGGATCGAACTGCGGCGCGGCGAAGATCGCATGGGCCGGAGCGGCCTCCGCTTCAGGGCCCGGCCCCTCGGCGGCCGGCGCCACACTGGGTGCCCTGGCCGCGGGCCGTGTCTCGATGAGGGGAGGCTCCGCGGCACCATCGACGCCCACCACGGGCTCCGCCTTCCACGCCTTGAGCTCGAGCTGGTCGGGGCTGGCGAACACCAGGCCGAGCGACTCGTCGGATTCCGACTCGTCTTCGATGGCGAGCGCCGGGCCCTGGATCTCGGCCCACGGCTCGAGGCCCTCGAGTTCGAGGACCGGTGCGACCGCGCGCGGTTCGGGGCGGCCCGCCTCGGGCCGCACCGGCACATAAGTCGGCGTGAGGATGGGTGTCGAACCAGCGAGCGCCTTCCCGTCGGGGCGCTGGTGCAGTTCCCGCCGCTGCCGTTTCCTCGAGCGACCCATAGCCCTACTCCTTATGCGCGGTGGCCATTGCGTCAGGTGCCGCCATACCAACGCGTTAGACGCGAACCCCGAAGATGCGCCGCCACCCGGTCGGCCGCAAGAGTGCCCCGCCTGGCGGCCGCGGCTAGGCTCTCGGCGCCGGCTTCAGCACGAACGACAGGTCGTCCTTCGGTCCCACCTCCCACGGCGCGCGGCCCTTGACGAAGAGGCGCGCGTTCTTCTCGCCGAGCAGGCGGATGCTGCGGTCCTCGACCCGCAGGATGCTCCCCTCCCGAAGGCCGACGACGTGGATGCCGGAGTTCGCGGCGATGAACTCCAGCAGCCGCTCCTCGCGCGTCTCGCCGCCGTGGCCCTGCGGGTGCACGTCGAGGTAGTGCGGGTTGATCTGGAAGCGCACCAGGCCCGCGGCTTTCAGGCTCGCAGGCTCGACGATGGGCATGTCGTTCGTCGTCTTCATCGTCGGGCACGCCACGTTCGCACCGGCGCTCCAGCCGATATACGGCGCCCCGGCCCTCACCCGCGCGCGGATCGCCTCGACGAGCCCCTTCCCGTGCAGCGTCGCGAGGAGCTGGAACGTGTTCCCGCCGCCGACCACGATCGCCTCAGCCTGCTTCACGGCGGCCTTCGGCGACCGGGCACGGTGGATCGGATCCACCGCGTATCCCATTTCGCCGAAGCGCTTGCCCACCATCGCGGTGAACTCGTCGAAGCCGATGCGCACGGCGGCGTAGGGCACGAACAGCACGGTCTTCACCGAGGTGCCGAGGAAGTTCTTGATGTGCCCCTCGGCGTGCTCGAGGTAGCCCTGGCCCACGTTCTTGGAGTTGCTGAGAAGGAGCAGCCGGAGGGATGCCATGGCGGTCTCCACATCGAGGTGGCCGTCGAACTGCCGGCCGCGCGCCACGCCGGCGCGGCGGGGCCGGTCCGCGGAGCCCAATCTCCGCCTGCGGATGGGGCCCGGCAAGAGCGACCGCCGGCTCGTCGAGCGCCACCGGCAAGCCCGCCGCTTGAAGGCCCGGTCGCCGCGGGTAGATTCGGTCGCATGACACCGGACACGTCGCTCTCGGAGCGTCCCATGCCTGACCGCCGCCGAGCATCTCTCCCCCGCGCGATCCTCGTCGCCGGTTTCGCTCTCGGCTCCGCCGCGAGCGCTCTCGCCCAGGGACTGCCGCGCGGACAGCCCGCGCAACTCGGATTCGCGCCGGAGCGGCTGGCCCGCATCGACTCGGTGATGCGGCGGTACGTGGATTCGGGTCGCGTCGCCGGGGTCGTGACGCTGGTCGCGCGCCACGGACAGCTCGCGCACGTCGGCGCCTATGGCTGGGCCGACCGCGAGGCCGGCCGCCGGATGAGCGCCGACGCGATCTTCCGGATCGCGTCGCAGAGCAAGGCGGTGGCGAGCGTGGCGGTGATGGCGCTGGTCGAAGAGGGCCGCCTCCGTCTCGCCGACCCGGTATCGCGCTGGCTGCCGGGCTTCGCCACCGCCACGGTGGCGGACACTGGGCGTGGCCGCGTGCCGGTCCGGCGACCGATCACGATCCGCGACCTCCTCACCCACACGGCGGGGATCTCCTACGGCACCGACTCGCTCGTGCAGGATCTCTACCGTGCGGCCGGACTCGGACCCGCGGCGGGGTTCGGCTGGTACTTCGCCGACAAGTCGGAGCCCATCTGCACCTCGATGGACCGGCTCGCGACGCTGCCGTTCGTGGCGCAGCCGGGCACGAGGTTCGTGTACGGCTACAACACCGACATCCTCGGCTGCGTGGTGGAGCGTGTGTCCGGGCAGTCGCTCGACGACTTCCTCCAGACGCGGATCCTCGGGCCACTGCGGATGCGCGACACGCACTTCTTCCTTCCGGCGGAGCAGCGCGGCCGGCTCGCCGCGGTGTATGCGGCGACGGAGCGCGGCGGCATCGAGCGCGCGGCGGAGGGCCCCCGCGGCCAGGGCGCCTACGTGGACGGGCCGCGGACCAGCTTCTCGGGCGGCGCCGGCCTGCTCTCCACCGCGGGCGACTACGCACGATTACTCCAGATGCTCCTCAACGGCGGCACTCTCGACGGTGCCCGCATTCTCGCGCCCGCCACGGTGGCCCTGATGACCGCGGACCAGATCGGCAACCTCTACGGCTCCGGGGGAGGGGCGAGCGGCTTCGGGCTGGGGTTCGAGGTGCTGCTGGAACCCGGCCGCGCCGCGCAGTACGGCACGCGCGGCAGGTTCGGCTGGGGCGGCGCGTACGCCACCAACTACTGGGTGGATCCGGGCGAGGACCTGGTCGCGGTCTTCATGGTGCAGCTCCTGCCGAGCGGCGGGCTGGACCTGGCGGACCGGTTCCGGACGCTGGTGTACCAGGCCATCGTGGGATCGGGACAGGCGGCGCCGCGCCGGCCGTGAGCGCTGCCGAGCCCGTCCGGCTCGACAGGTGGCTCTGGGCGGCGCGCTTCTTCAAGACGCGGGCGCTCGCCGCGGAGGCGGTAGCGGGCGGCCGGGTCGAGGTGGGCGACCACAAGGTGAAGCCGGGCCGGCTCCTGCGTCTCGGCGATGTGGTCCGGGTGCGGATCGGCCCGTACGCGCACCTCGTCACCGTCCGAGCGCTCGACGTACACCGCGGCCCCGCGAAGGCGGCCGCCCTGCTCTACGAGGAGGACCCGGCCGGCCGCGCCGAACGCCTGCGGCTGGTCGAGCAGCACCGGCTGGCGTGCCAGGCGTTCGCGTACGGGGAAGGGAAGCCCTCGAAGAAAGAGCGGCGCGCGCTGGACGAGTTGCGCGGGCGGTCGTAGGGCTGAGCGACGGCGCCGCGCTGCGGCGCGAGGAGCGATCGATGGGCGATCGGCGATTCGCGGATGGCGATGGGAAGCGCTGGGACGTGGTCGTCCGCGGCCGCTCGGAGTGGATCTTCGAGCCCGTCGAGGACAACCCCGGTCCCGCCCGCACCGGCGCGCCTCCGGGCTACGAAACCGACCCCTTCGAGCTGAGCATCGAGGAGCTGCAGCACCTCCTCGACGTCGCGCGGGGCCCGCGCGCGCCGCGGAAGAAGTCGCCGTTCGCGGACTGAGAGGCGCGCCCCACGGCACTTTTTCGCTCCGGCGTGCCGTCGCACAGGTACCTTGCCCCACGCCAATCCCACTACACTGTCCCCGCCAGCGGCATCGCATTTTGCCGGACTGCGTCGCACGTGCCAGTGGTCGCCGATGTGCCGGAAGCGGTGCGGGTGTGGCGGAACTGGCAGACGCAGCACACTGACACTGTGCGGGGCGAGAGCCCGTGGGAGTTCGAGTCTCCCCATCCGCACCCTGGCATTGACTCGGCCCAGCAGCCGAGTCTATTGTGTATGCACAGTGTCAGTGTGCCGCGTGGCCGCTGCTCCGCCACGCTGCGAAGGGGCCACGGGATTTCCCGCGGCCCCTTTGTCACACCCTCCGCAGGTGCGTCTTACCGCCCCGCCGTTCCGCCGCTACAATCCGACCGGAGCAGAGCACAACGTCCCCTGGAGGATCCGCATCCGTGAACCGCTCGCGCCTTGCCATCACCAGTCTCGTCCTCGCCGCCGCCTGCTCACAGGGGCGGACCGTGCCGGCGTTCAACCCGGCCACGTTCGAGGCCCATACGCGGTTCCTCTCCGGCGATCGCATGGAAGGGCGGGGAGTCGGTACGCGCGGCGGGCTCCTGGCGGCCGCGTACATCGATTCGGTCTTCCGCACTGCGGGGCTGCGGCCCGGTGCCTCGGGAGCGTTCCTCCAGCCTGTGCCGATGGAAGCCTTCACCCCGGACCCGGCCGGGACGATCACGCTCCGGCGCGGCGCGACGCGAGTCCGGCTGGCCGCGGGTGAGGACTTCGCCATCGTCAACGTCGGTCAACCGAGCGGGGTGCTGAGCGCGGAGCCGCTGTTCGTCGGCTACGCCATCAGCGCGCCGGAAGAGAACTGGGACGACTGGAAGGGCGTGGACATCCGCGGACGGCTGCTCATCGGGTTCGTCAACGAGCCGGGGCGCGAGGACTCGGCGCGGTTCCGGGGGCGCGAGCTGACCCTTCACGGCCGCTGGCGCACCAAGCTCGAGGATGCGGCGCGCCGAGGGGCGGCGGGGATGCTCCTGATCCACACCGACGCGGACGCGGGTTACGCTTGGTCCGTCGCCCGCACCACCGCCACCAAGCCCACACTGGGGTTGGCGGACGATCCCGGCCGGCCGGCGCTGGCCGGCTGGATCCGCGAGGCTCCCGCGCGGGAACTCCTGCGCCTGGCGGGCTTCGATCTCGACTCGCTGCGCCGGCAGGCCGAGCAGACCTCCTTCCGGCCCGTGCCCCTGCCCGTCAGCGTCCAGATCGCCTCCCGCTTGTCACGGCGTGCGGTGGCGGGGAACAACGTCGTCGGGGTGCTGCCCGGGGCGGGACCGTCGGCCGTGGTGCTGACCGCGCACTTCGACCACCTGGGCGTCGGCCGCGTGGAGAACGGGGACTCCATCTACAACGGCGCCATGGACAACGGTACCGCGGTGGCGACACTCCTCGCCCTCGCTCAGGCCTACGCCCGCACCGACTCGGCCTCGCATCCCGCGCTCGTCTTCGTGGCCGCGGACGCGGAGGAGGACGGGCTGCTCGGCTCCATCTACCAGACCCTGCACCCGGCGGTGCCGCTCGAGCGCACGGTGGCCGCCATCAATTTCGAGATGTCGAACCCGTGGGGCCGCACCCGTGACCTGCTGGTCATCGGCGCGCCGTTCGCCGGCATCTCCCAGGTGCTCGGCCGGGTGCTGCGGCCGCTCGGGATGCGGGTGACGCCCGACCCCGTGCCCGAGCAGGGGTACATGTTCCGCTCCGACCAGCTGGCCTGGGTGAAGGCCGGTGTTCCCGCCGCGTGGATCGACGGCGGGATGGACTACGTGGGTAAGGCGGCAGGGTGGGGCGACGCGAAGCGCGCCGAGTACCGCGCCCAGACATACCACACCCCATTCGACGATGTGCGTGCGGACTTCGACTACTCGGGGCTGGTGCAGCTCGCCGACATCACTGTTGGGCTGATCCGGGAGATCGGCGCCGGCCGCGCGAGCGCCTGGAAGAGCGATCCCGAGCTGGTCGCGATGCGGAGGCCGGCGGCGGGGCGCTGAGGCGGCGGGGGTGAGGACGCGTCCGGTCGCGTCGCCAAGGGCCACGGCTTCACGCGAACGCATCAGATGACGCTGGCCGGCAAGAGCGGGGACTTCACGCGGGATGACCCGCTGCGTTCCGTCGCTTCTGCCGCTGAACCCTGACCCCTGAACCCTGACCCCTCGTCAGTCGCTCTCCAACGCCTGCCGGACCTTGGCGGCCAAGCCCTTCATGGAAAAGGGCTTCTCGAGGAAATGCACCCCGTCATCCAGCACGCCGCGGTGGGCGATGACGTTGGCCGAATATCCCGACGTGAACAGGCGCTTGAGGTGCGGATAGATGGACAGCAGGTTCCTGGCCAGGTCCCGGCCGTTCATCTCGGGCATCACCACGTCGGTCATGAGCAGGTGGATCTCGCCGACGTGCTCCCTGGCCATGCGGATGGCTGCGCCCGGCGTGCCCGCCGCCAGCACGACGTAGCCGTGCAGTTCGAGCATCTCCTTTGTCATCTCCAGGATGGCCGGCTCGTCCTCCACCAGCAGGATCGTCTCCTGGCCGCGCACGAGGGGTTCCGCCGCGTCTTCCGTACTTGCCTGCTCGGCCTTGCCCGCATGCCGGGGCAGGTAGATCGAGAACGTCGTCCCCTGTCCCGGCTCGCTGTAGGCATTGATGAAGCCGTCGTTCTGCTTGACGATGCCGTACACCGTGGCCAGGCCGAGGCCGGTGCCCGCGCCGACGTCCTTGGTCGTGAAGAACGGTTCGAAGACGTGGGCCAGCGTTTCCTTGTCCATGCCGCAGCCGTCGTCGCTCACGGCGAGCCGCACGTACTCCCCGGGCGCGAAGCCCGCGTGGAGGGCGCAGTAGTCCGCGTCGAAGTCGCTGTTCGCCGTCTCGATGGTGATCTTGCCGACGTCGGCGATGGCGTCCCGGGCGTTGAGGCACAGGTTGGCCAGAACTTGGTCGATCTGTGAGGGGTCCACCCTGACCGGCCACAGACCCGCCTCCGGCTGCCAGGCGAGATGGATGTCCTCGCCGATCAGCCGCCGCAGCATCTTGAGCATGCCTTCGACGGTCTCGTTCAGGTCCAGCACCTTGGGCGCGATCGTCTGCTTGCGGGCAAAGGCCAGCAGTTGGCGAGTCAGGTCGGCGGAGCGTCCGGCCGCCTTGTGGATTTCCTCGAGGTGGGCGTGGAGCGGTAGCGCCGGGTCTACCTGGGCCAGTGCGATCTCGGCGTGCCCGAGGATCACCCCCAGCTTGTTGTTGAAGTCGTGCGCCACGCCGCCGGCCAGGCGGCCCACGGATTCCAACTTCTGGGCCTGGTGGAGCTGGGCTTCGAGTCCGGCCTTCTCCTCCTCGGCCCGCTTGCGGTCGGTGATGTCGGTATTGAAGCCATACCAGGTTGTGCTACCATCAGCCAATCTCTCAGGTGTTGAATTGCCTGACAGCCATCTGATTGACTGGCCGGGAAGTTGTACTCGATACTCACATGTCCAGATAGTCAGATGTTCAGCCGAGTATTCAATGGAGTCAACTACTTTGTCGAGATCCTCGGGCAGTATTACTCCGGCTATTGGAGAGAAACCCTCGCGTACATCTTGTGGTGAACATCCAAAGATGTCCTTGATAGCTTCTGTGGTGAACGGCACGCAGTATGTTCCGTCAGGCCTCCTCGTGAACTGATAGATCATTCCGGGCACCCAGGAAGCGAGTTTCGTGAATTGGGTGTCCCGTTCCCGCAGCGCCTCCTCCGCCCGCTTGCGCTCGGTGATGTCTTGGGCCAGGACGGCGATATCGCCAGCCATCGGCACAACGACGATCCGGAACGAAGTTCGTGTTGGCATGCTCTCGCCGGAATAGTCGGCCTCAAAGTCGCAAGCCTCCCCAGATTCCGCGACCTGCTGATAGGCCCTCAGGAATGCCGTGCCGCGGTGGCCTGGGAACAGCTCAAGCAGGCGCTTGCCCACCACCGCTTCCGGATCGGTACCGTTCAACCGCGCAACCGTAGCATTCTCATACACCCAGGTGAAATCGACGACTCGCTCCTGGGCATCGCGTATTGGATGGAGGATTGTGAACCCATCGGGGGACATATCCTGCGCAATTCGGAATTGCGCCTGGCTCTCCCGCAGCGCCTCCTCCGCCCGCTTGCGCTCGGTGATGTCCTGGAGTGAGCCGCACAGACGGACGGCGCGCCCGCCCGGCGACATTTCGGCGATTCCACGCGCCACGCACAACCGTGTCTCGCCGTCGTTCCGATTGGCCCGGAGTTCAAGCTCGTAAGGCGTTCCCTCGGCGACGGCGACCTCGACGGCCTGCCGCAGGCGAGCCATGTCGTCCGGGTGATAGAGGGCTGGATGCTCGGCGAAACTCGGCGCTCCTTCCCGCGGATCCCGCTGGAAGATCCGAAACAACTCGTCCGACCAGGTCACCGTGTCCGATGCGATTACCCATTCCCAGCTTCCGACATGTGCGATACCCTCGGTCCGCGCGAGCATCGCCTGCTCGCGGCGCAGCGCCTCCTCCGCCTGCTTGCGCTCGGTGATGACGTCGAAGATCGCGACAAACTGCTCTCGGTGGGGACGGTACACGCTGACGTCGAACCACTCCCCCAGTGTGTTGACGAAGAGCTCAAACCGCGCGGGGACGCCGGTGCGCACCACCCGAGCGTAGCGCTCGAACAACTCCGGGTCCGCGTCGCGGATGCCGGGGATGACCTCGCTGACCCGCCGGCCGATGACGTTCCGCAGGCCCGTTTGCGCCTCGAAGGCGGCGTTGACATTCAGGTAGATGAAATCAACCGGTGCGTCGTTCTCGAACAGCATCTGGCAATGGGCGACGCCCTCCGTCATGGAGGCGAACAGCAAGCGGTAGCGCTCTTCACCGGCCCGCAGCGCCTCCTCGGCCCGCTTCCGCTCGGTGATGTCGGCGATGATGCCGACGACCCGCACAGGACGGCCGTCCATGTCACGCTCAACGACCCTGCCGCGATCCATAGCCCAGAACAACCTGCCGGACTTGGTGCGAAGCCGATGCTCGGACACATAGACCCGCATCCGCCCCTCGACATGTCCTGTCAATCGATCCAGAACGGCCGGCAGATCCTCGGGGTGGACGTGCCGCTTGAAGAAATCAACGGTTCGCTCGACCTCGTCGGGCCTGTACTCCAGCATTCGAGCCCAGCGATCGCTGTAGGTGACAGCGTCGGTCTGAAGATTCCAGTCCCACATCCCCAATTCCCCGCCATCCAGCGCCAATGCGAGCCTCTCGTGGTTCTCCCGCAGCGCCTCCTCGGCCCGCTTGCGCTCGGTGATGTCCTGCACGAACCCCACGAGGGCGACCACCCGGCCGGTCTCGTCACGCTCCTGTTCCCCCTGTGAGTGGACCCAGCTAGCGGCGCCGTCCGGTCGTACGATTCGGTAGTCCATCGGCCGCGGGACCCCGTCCCGCAGAACAGCCGAATTCAGCTCGTCCAGCTTCGCGCGGTCCTCCGGGTGCACCGCCAAGGCGATCGCATCGCCCACGTCATGACTGAACGTGGTTCGGTCGAGGCCAAAGATGCCGTACATCTCGTCAGACCAGGTGACCTTGCCTGTCTCGAGGACCATGCGCCAACTGCCCATATGGGAGATCGCCTCGGCTCGCGCGAGCAACGCTGCCTCGTGCGCCAGCGCCTCCTCCGCCCCCTTGCGCTCGGTGATATCGTCTATCATCTCGACGGCGGCCGTCACTTTCCCGTCCCGGTCGGTGATGGCCGTGGCGGTCATTCGGAAATAGCGTCTTCCGTCGCAAGTGGATACTTCCCTTTCAGCGACATGAACCCGTCCGTCCCGAAGCGTCTCGGCCACGGGACAGCTTGTGCAGACTTCGTTTCGAGGGGGGACATTGAGCGCCTCATAACAGGGCGGATGCCCCGTGAGGTCGGTACTGGGAAACCACTGTCGAATCCGGGGGTTGATCGCCAGAAGCTTCATGTCGGGGCCGATCATCGCCACCCCGACTGACAGGCTGTCGGTCAGGACCCTGAGTTGTTCCTCCCTCTCCCGCAGCGCCTCCTCCGCCCGCTTGCGCGCGGTGATGTCCCGGATCACTATGAGGACCGCCGGCTTGCCCTCGTAGGTCACCAATGCGCCCGTGCATTCGACCGGCAATTCCGTTCCGTCCTGTTTCACGCACCGGACCTCGACGGGGTACGCCACCGCCTCTCCCGCCTGGACCCTGCGGACGCGGTCCTCGGCGCTCGCCAAGCTGTCGGGGTGCAAGATGCTCTCGATCGGCTGGCCGACGAGCGCGGCCGGCCCCGCGAAACCCAGCATCGCGGCGACTGCGCGGTTCGCGAATGCCACCTGGCCACCGGCGTAGATCACGATCCCGTCCAGCGCGGACTCCACCAGCGTGCGGTAGAGTTCCTCGCCCTTCCGCGGCGCATCCTTCGCCTGCTGGCTGGCAGTCGGCGCTTCGGTCCTGGCGGGCTTCTTCTTGGACTTGCCGGTCTTCTTGGCGGTCACGAGTGTCCCCCTCGCGGATAGCGCAAGACGGTCTTCGCGGTGCGGGCGCCTAGTAATTGACCCCTGGCGCCGGGGAAGGCAAGAGCGGAGCACCTGCCGGAGCTTGCGCGTCAAGCAGGTCGGGTCGGTGAACGGGGGCGGGACCCGGGTGGGGGGCCGGCGCGGGTGCGGCCAGGTGCTGGAGCGGGCGGCCGTTGGCGGTCCTTCCCTCTGAGGGAGCCCGCATGTCATCTTGCGGCGTTCCCACATGACTCACCAGGAGCGTTTCGATGGTCCTCGCGGAAGCCCTTAGCGTGGCTGTGCGACGCAGCACCCTCGAGGACAAGTACCCGGGAGGCTTCGAGGGCTATCGGGATGCCTGTCCGAACCAGACTTTCTGCGCGGACGACCACCTGACGCGGGTTGGATTTCAGACTCCGGGCGATGTGGCGGGGTGGAGGGCGCACTTGGAGGGGCTGGGATTCCGGATTCTGGATGGCGACCGATTCGCTGATTTCGCGATCGTCGATCAGCGCACGGGTCCCACCGCGCCCTGCGATTGGCTTGCCTGGTCTCCTGGCCAGGGCGCGTACTCGGTGATGTGGCTTGCCGGGACTCCGGCCGGCGAGCTCGCGCACCCCATCGGCTGGACCCCGGAGTTGTCGGCCACGCTCAGCTTCGTCCGTAACGATGACTTCAAGAGCAGGTTGGTCCCGCTGGCGCGCCACGAAGGACTCGAAGTGTACCTCGACACGGACAAAGGTCGAGAGGTCTTTCTCGGCCGGCCGTTTCCGGAGATGCCCGCATTTCCGACAACCGAGGTTGGGTCACCATCAGCAGGCGTTGTCTGGGTGCCGGTGGAGCCACTCTCGCCGCTCGGGCTGCACCTCGGGCGGTCGCTGGTGAATATGCCCCACACCGTCCCCACACCTTCGGGTACCGTCGTCGCCGCTCCATTGGATGCGAGGTCGCTGTCTTTCGGGATCTTGCTGGCTGGTGACGAAGCCCCGTCCACGGGCCCTGCGCCTACACTCGCGCAGTTGCGAGCCGCATTGGCGTTCGCCGCGCGCGAGCTGGGAGTGCTCAGCGAGGACGAGCTATGCGCAGACGCTGTGGCGTGGTTGCGCGAGCATCAACCCGCGCCGGTGGCGCTTCGCGCGATGCGAAGAGCCGTCGTTCTCGTTCCCGATAGCGTGGTTTGCCGAGGGGACTACATCGTGACGCTGTTCTCGGCGGCGTGCAAACAGCCGGACGCCGCCGAGCCTCTGCTGAGGGCTGCCGCGTCCGAATTCCGTGAATGGCGCAACGGACCGACCGGGCGGTGCCACAACGAGGAGGGCGTGTTCTACTGTGGCCTTGCCGCCCTCACGTACATGGGTCAGAACGACGTGCGCGAGTTCATCGGGACGATCCGTGCCGACTTGTTGGCGCGCTCATCCTGGCTGAGGGACGGGTTGTCTCGCTTGAAGCAGGCGAAACCGGGACGAATGGAGGACGTCGCGCTGGCCTTCGAGTAGAGGGACCGCGCTCCGCCGCCCTGGCAGTTGACTCGGCGCCCAGCCGAGCACGTACTGGGTTCACGTTGCGAGTGGGCTGCGTGGCCGGCATTGCCGCGCTGAGAAGGGGTCACGGGTCTTCCCGCGGCCCCTTCTGCACGATCCGCACCCTGGCCTTGACACGGCCGCCGCAAGCGCTGGCCGGGCCCCCTCCCTCATCGGTATACTCAGCGACCGGCCGTCCGACGTGTCGTATCCGCCTTGGGAGGTTTTCGATGCGCACCCGCCCCATCCTGCTCGCCGCCGCCCTCTTCCTCGGCGCGGTCCGTCCCTCACCGGCCCAGGTGAGCGATTCCGTCCGCGCGGGCGTGCACCGGATCTTCGGCACGCGCGACTTCGCCGCCGAGCGGTTCGGCCCCGCGCGCTGGATCGAGAACGGCGCCGCCTACTCCGCCCTCGAGCGCTCGGCCGAGGTGCAGGGCGCGACGGACATCGTGCGCTACGAGCCCACCACCGGCGCTCGCACCGTGATGGTCTCCGCGCGCCAATTGGTGCCGGCGGGTTGCACCGAGGCGCTGGACTTCGACGACTTCGCCTGGTCCGCCGACTACAACCGCCTGCTCCTCTTCACCGACACGCGCAAGGTCTGGCGCTCGAACACCCGCGGCGACTACTGGGTGCTCGACCGGCGCGCCGGCACGCTCCGCAAGCTGGGCGGCGACGGGCCACCTTCCACGATGATGTACGCCAAGTTCTCGCCCACCGGCGATCGCGTGGCCTACGTGCGCCAGGGCGACCTCTACGTCGAACGGCTCGCCGATGGGACCATCACCCGGCTCACCACCGGCGCGACCACCACACTCGTCAACGGCATGTCGGACTGGGTCTACGAGGAGGAGTTCGGCCTGCAGGACGGCTTCCGCTGGTCCCCCGACGGGGGGCGCATCGCCTACTGGCAGTTCGACATGTCGGGCGTCGGCACCTTCCTCCTCATCAACGACACCGACTCGCTCTACCCGTTCACCGTCCCAGTCCAGTACCCGAAGGTCGGCACCACCAACTCCGCCGTCCGCGTGGGCGTGGTGAACGCCGCCGGCGGGCCGACCACCTGGATACAGGTCCCGGGCGACCCGCGCGCCGGCTACGTGCCGTGGATGGAGTGGGCCGGGCCGGCGGAGCTGCTCGTGCAGCACATGAACCGCCTCCAGAACGCCGACGACGTGATGCTCGCCGACGCTGTGACCGGCGCGGCTCGCACGGTGGTCGCCGAGCGCGACAGCGCCTGGATCGACCTGGTGGACCCCGTGCCGTGGCTGGCCGGAGGGCAGCGCTTCCTGTGGACCAGCGAGCGCGACGGCTGGCGTCACATCTACACCGTTGTGCGCACCGGCGAGACGCGGCTGGTGACGCCGGGCGCCTTCGACATCGTCTCGGTGGTGAAGGTGGACGAGGCGGGCGGCTACCTCTACTTCATCGCGTCGCCGGCCAACGCGACTCAGCGCTACCTCTACCGCTCGCGCCTGGACGGGCGGGGCGCGGCGGAGCGGGTGACGCCGGCCGGCGCGCCGGGCACCCACGGCTACATCGCCTCGCCGGACGGGCGCTGGGCGCTCCACTCCTATTCGTCGTTCGACGTACCCTCGGTCATCGAGCTGGTGCGGCTGCCGTCGCACGAGGTGGTGCGCACGCTGGTGGCCAACACCGCGCTCCGGAACACCGTGGCGCCGCTGATGAGCAGGCCGGGGGAGTTCTTCCGGGTGACGGTGGCCGGCGACCTCGCGCTCGACGGCTGGATGATCCGGCCGCGCGACTTCGATTCGACCAGGACGTACCCGGTCCTGGTGTACATCTACGGCGAGCCGGCGGGCCAGACGGTGCGCGACGCGTGGTTCGGGGGCCAGGGGCTCTGGTACCGGATGCTGGCCGACCTCGGCTACCTGGTGGTGAGCTTCGACAACGAGGGGACGCCGGCGCCGCGGGGCCGGGCGTGGCGGAAGACGGTGTACGGGCGGATCGGCGCGCTCTCGAGCCGCGAGCAGGCGGAGGCGATGCGCGCCCTGGCGCGCTCGCGCCGCTACGTGGACTCCACCCGCGTGGCGATCTGGGGCTGGAGCGGCGGCGGCTCGGGCACGCTCCAGGCGATGTTCCGCCATCCCGACGTCTACCAGGTGGGGATGGCCGTGGCTTCGGTGCCGGACGAGCGGCTGTACGACACGATCTACCAGGAGCGCTACATGGGGCTCCTCCCCGACAACGCCGCCGCCTACGACAGCGTCTCGGCCATCCACCATGCCGAGGGGCTGCGGGGCTCGCTGCTCATCGTCCACGGCTCGGGCGACGACAACGTGCACTACCAGGGCGCCGAGCGGCTCGTGAACCGGCTGGTCGCGCTGAACAAGCCGTTCGATCTGATGGTGTACCCGAACCGCACCCACTGCATCTGCGAGGGGCCGGGGACCACGGAGCACGTCTACCAGCTGTTGACCCGCTACCTGCTGGAGCACCTGCCGGCCGGGGGGCGGTGAGCGGGCCCTCCCGCAAGCCGGCCGCGGCGCCGTCGCCGCACGATCCGCTCCTGCGCGTCCGCGAGGGGTACGATCGCTGGGCCCGCGTCTACGACCACGACGCCAATCCCCTCATCGGTCTCGAGGACCCGGCGGTCCGGGAGGCGGCCGGCGACGTGCGCGGCCTCGCCGTGCTCGACCTCGGCTGCGGGACCGGCCGCCACGCCGTGTGGATGGCCGCCGCCGGCGCGATCGTGACGGCGGTGGACTTCTCCGAGGGGATGCTCGCGGAGGCGCGAGGGAAGCCGGGCTCGGAGGGGGTCCGCTGGCTCGCCTGCGATCTGCGCCAGCGGCTGCCATTCGCCGACGGCGCCTTCGATCTCGTGGTGAGCGGGCTCGTCCTCGAGCACCTCCGCGACCTCGACGGTTTGTTCGGCGAAGTGCGGCGCGTGGTGCGCTCAGGTGGTCGAGCGGTGATCTCGGCGATGCACCCCGCGATGTTCGCCCGCGGTGCCCAGGCACGGTTCACCGATCCCGAGTCGGGCGAAATCGTGCGGCCCGGCAGCGTGCCGCACCAAGTGGAGGATTTCGTCGGGGCGGCACGGCGGGCCGGGTTCGGCGTGGAGAGCGTCGCCGAGTCCGCGGCCGACGCGGCGTTCGCCGTCCGGTACCCGCGCGCCGAGAAGTACGTCGGGTGGCCGATGCTCGTGGTGATGCGACTGCGGATGGCGTAGCGTTTGTTGTCGCGCCCCGTCGAGCGCGGGGTCGTTGACGCAGACGCGGCAGTCCTCCATTATGGAGGAATAATGGAGGAACCTATGGCGACGCTGAACATCAAGAACCTGCCGGAGGCGCTGCACCGCAAGTTGCGCGAGCGGGCCAAGCGCCAGCGGCGCTCGCTATCGCGGGAGGCCACGCAGATCCTGGCCGACGCGCTCGACGCGGGGGAGCCGCTCTCGATCCTGTCGCTCCGGGGGCTTGGCAAGGAGCGCTGGGCGGGGGTGGACGCCGCGAGGCACGTGGCCAAGGAGCGGCGCGGGTGGGACTGAGAGCCGCGATCGGCCGGGGCCCCGTGGCCCTCGACACCGCGGCCTTCATCTACTTCATCGAGGAGCACCCGCGGTACGCGCCGCTCGTGGCGCGGCTCTTTTTGGACGCCGACCGCGGGGTGCGGCTCATCGTGACGTCCGCGCTCACGCTGCTCGAGGTCCTGGTCGTGCCGTATCGTGCGGGCGACCTCGCGCTCGCCGAGCGGTACGAAGCCATCCTGAGTCACAGTCACGGCGTGCGGCTGGTCGAGCTGGACCGCACCCAGCTGCGGGCCGCGGCCCAGCTGCGGGCGGCCCACCGGGTTCGCACTCCGGATGCCCTGCAGCTGGCGGCCGCCCTCACCCAGCGCTGCAGCGCGTTCGTCACGAACGACCGGGCGATGCCCGCCGTGACTGGCCTTCGCATCCTCCAGCTGTCCGACTTCGTGGACCGGTAGCGGCAGCGCCCTGGCAATCCGCACTCTGGCAAGTCCCGCTCTTGCGGGCTGCGTCGGAACCTGCCATTCCCTCGCGATCGCTCCCGTCACTGAAGGCCAATTCCGAAGCTTGGAGGCCTCGAATGAGCGGGTGTGCTGCGTGGCCGATCCTGCCACGCTGCGAAGGGGTCACGGGTTCTCCCGCGGCCCCTTCTGCACGAGTGGCCCTCGGCTCTTCCGGACCCCCCGCGTTGCCACGCCCATCATCATCACGTATAATGAATCATGAAGAGGAACAATGATCGCCGCCGCCCGGCGCGCGTGGCGGAGCCGGTGCAGGTGTACCTCGAGCGCCCGGACCGCGAGCGACTGGGCCGCCTCGCGAGCCAGCTCTCCGCCTCCAAGTCCGACGTGCTGCGGCAGGGGCTCGAGGCGCTCGAGTTGCAGCTGACCGATCCGGCGACGCATCCCGCGCTGCGCATCATCGGCATCGCCGGGTCCGAGGCGCGGCCGAAGGCGCGCTACGACGTGGCGCGCGAGCACGACCGGTTCCTCGCCGAGTCGGAGATCGCCTCCTGGCAGGGCGCACGGCCCCGGTCCCGCCGTGGCCGCTGAGCTGTTCGTGGACACCAGCGCCTGGTACGCGCTGGCCCTTCCCAGAGACCCCGCGCACGCCTGGCTCGCCCGCGCACTGCGGGAGCGCGTCTCCCGCGGCGTTCGCGTCGTCATCACGAACCTCATTGTCGCCGAAACGCACGCGCTGCTGTTGCGCCGCGTCGGCCGCGGCCCGGCGGAGGCGTTCGCGCGGGTGGTGCGTGGGTCGCCCAACCTCGTGGTGACGAGCACTCCCGAGCTCGAGGCCGCCGCGCTGGACGAGTGGATCGGCCGGTTCGACGACCAGGACTTCTCCCTCACCGATGCCGTCAGCTTCGCCGTGATGGCCGAGCGCGGCATCCGGGAGGCGCTGACGCAGGACCGGCACTTCGCGACCGCCGGATTCGTCGTGGTGCCCGCGGGGCGCTGAGACGCCTGCCGGCCCAGCGGTCCGGGATCTCGACGCCGGCGCGCGGATTCGCTCCGCACCGCATCGGATTCGGTTACCGCACGCTCCACACCTTCCCTATCGTGGCTCCGGCCAGCGGCATCGCGCGTTGCGCGGCTGCGTCGCAGGAGCCAGGGGCGCCGGCAAGCCGGAGTACGGTGCGGGTGTGGCGCAATGGCAGACGCAGAGCATCGGCAATGCTCGGGGCGAGAGCCCATGTGGGTTCGATTCCCTCCATCCGCACCCTGGCCTTGACTCGGCGACGTGCCGAGCAGAACTTGTGTTCACATTGCCGATGCTCTGCGTGGCTAACGTTCCACCACGCAAGGAAGGGGTCCCGGGTTCTCCCGCGGCCCCTTCGCTTGCGAGTCCCGCCGCCCTGGCCCCCTGACCCCTGACCCCTGTCCTTTGCGCTCGCGCCCTCGCCGCGGTACCCTACCAGGCTATGCCCGATGACCGCCTCATCGTCCGCGGAGCCCGCGAGCACAACCTCCGCAACATCGACGTCGAGATCCCCCGCGGCTCCCTGACAGTCATCACCGGCCTCTCCGGCTCCGGCAAGTCCTCCCTCGCCTTCGACACCATCTACGCCGAAGGCCAGCGCCGCTACGTCGAGTCCCTCTCCGCCTACGCCCGGCAGTTCCTCGGGCTGATGGAGAAGCCCGACGTGGACGTCATCGAGGGGCTCTCCCCGGCCATCGCCATCGGGCAGAAGACCGCCGGCCAGAATCCGCGCTCCACCGTCGGCACCGTCACCGAGATTTACGACTATTTACGTCTTCTTTATGCCCGCGCCGGCACGCCGCACTGCCCGAACGACGGCTCGCCCATCCAGCGGCAGTCGGCCAGCCAGATCGCCGACATCGTCCTCGCCTGGCCGGCGGGCACGAAGCTCGAGGTGCTCGCGCCGCTGGTACGCGGCCGCAAGGGCGAGTTCCGCGAGTTGTTCGACGAGGCGCGGCGCGAGGGCTTCGTCCGCGCCCGGGTGGACGGCACCGTCCACGATCTCGATGACGTCCCCAAGCTCAACCGCCGCCAGAACCACGATATCGCCATCGTTGTGGACCGGCTCACCGTGGACCCGTCCGACCGCCAGCGCCTGGCCGACAGCGTCGAGACGGCGCTGAAGGTGGCCGAGGGCGTGGTGGAAGTCGTCCGCCACAAGCGGGGCGGCGCCGAGAGCGTGGTGTTCTCCGAGAAGTACGCGTGCCCCGTCTGCGGGCTCTCCATCCCCGAACTCGAGCCGCGGCAGTTCTCGTTCAACTCGCCCTTCGGTGCCTGCCCCGACTGCGACGGCCTCGGGACGCGCCGCGAGGTGAACGAGTCGCTCGCCCTCGGCGGAGCGAACATCTCGATCCTCGAGGGCGTCGTCCTGCCGTGGGGCGAGCCGGGCGGGTACCTGCGCAAGGTGGTCCTGCCCACGCTCGCGCGGGAGCTGAAGTTCGACCTCAACACGCCGTGGGGGCAGTTGCCGGCGGGCGTCCGCCAGGCGCTCCTCTACGGGATCGAGGGGAAGCGGCTCCACTTCAAGTACGAGTCCGAGAAGTTCCACGGTGAGTACGAGTCGGGCTGGGAAGGCATCCTGCGGAACGTCGCGCGCCGCTACCGCGAGACCACGTCCGACTCGGTCCGCGAACAGTTGGGCGAGTACATGACCGAACTGCCGTGCTCGACCTGCGGTGGGCGGCGCCTCAAGCGCGAGAGCCTCGCGGTCCTCGTCGGCGGGAAGAGCGTCGGCGACCTGGTCGAAATGTCGGTGGTCGAGGCGCTGGCCCACGTCGAGGGCCTGCCGCTCCGGGAGGCGGGCAAGCCGGGGCTCGACGCGGAGGTCGCCGGCCCCATCCTGAAGGAAGTCCGCGACCGCCTGCGGTTCCTCGTCAACGTCGGCCTCGACTACCTGACCCTGGGCCGCGGGGCGGGCACGCTCTCCGGCGGCGAGGCCCAGCGCATCCGGCTCGCCACGCAGATCGGCTCGCGCCTCGTCGGAGTACTCTACATCCTCGACGAGCCGTCCATCGGCCTGCACCACCGCGACAATGCGCGGCTCCTCGCCACCCTCAAGGAGCTGCGCGACCTCGGCAACACGGTGCTCGTCGTGGAGCACGACGAGGAGACCATCCGCGCCGCCGATTGGATCGTGGACCTCGGACCGCGCGCCGGCCGCCACGGCGGCGAGCTGGTGGTCTGCGGGAAGCTCGACACGGTGCTCGCGCACCCGACCTCGCTCACCGCGCGCTACCTCCGGCGGGAGCTGCGCGTGCCGGTGCCGGCGGCGCGGCGGACGGCCGACGAATCCCGCGTGCTGCGCGTCGTCGGCGCGCGCCAGCACAACCTGCGCTCCCTCGACGTCGCCTTCCCCCTCGGCCTCTTCATCGCGGTGACCGGCGTGTCGGGCTCGGGGAAGTCCACCCTCGTCACGGACATCCTCTACCAGGCCCTCGCGCGCCAGTTCTACCGGGCCAAGGTCGTCCCCGGCGCGCACGACCGCATCGAGGGCGTCGAGCACGTCGACAAGGTCATCGAGATCGACCAGAGCCCCATCGGCCGGACGCCGCGCTCGAACCCGGCCACCTACACCGGGCTCTTCACCCCCATCCGCGAGATCTTCGCCGACCTCCCCGAGTCGAAGATGCGCGGCTACGACCCGGGGCGGTTCTCCTTCAATGTGAAGGGCGGGCGGTGCGAGGCGTGCCAGGGCGACGGCCTCGTCAAGATCGAGATGCACTTCCTCCCCGACGTCTACGTCCCGTGCGAGGTGTGCAAGGGGCGGCGCTACAACCGCGAGACGCTCGAGGTGCGCTTCAAGGGGAAGAACGTCGCCGACGTGCTCGACCTCACCGTCGCCGACGCGCTCGACTACTTCGCCAACCAGCCGCGCATCCGCGCCAAGCTCGAGACCCTGAACGACGTCGGCCTCGGCTACATCCACCTCGGCCAGAGCGCGACCACCCTCTCGGGCGGCGAGGCGCAGCGCGTGAAGCTCGCCACCGAGCTGTCCAAGCGGGACACCGGCCGCACCCTCTACATCCTCGACGAGCCGACCACCGGTCTCCATTTCGAGGACGTGCGTCTCCTCCTCGAGGTCCTGCATCGCCTCGTGGAGAAGGGCAACACCGTCGTGGTGATCGAGCACAACCTCGACGTCATCAAGACCTCCGACTGGATCATAGACCTCGGGCCGGAAGGTGGGGCCGCCGGCGGCCTGGTGGTGGCGGCCGGCCCGCCGGAAGCCGTCATCCGGGTGGCGGCCTCGCACACCGGGCAGGCGCTCACGCCGCTGCTGGCGGGCCGCCGCCGGTCGCCCTAGATTCGCCTTGCACGCGAAACTTCGCGCCTGGAAAGACGTTATGGGTGATGGGTGATGGGTGATGAGTGATAGGTGATGGGTACTTGCTTCCGGCTCCCGGCTCCCGGCTCCCGGCTCCCGGCTCCCGGCTCCCGGCTTCCGGCTCCCGGCTCCCGGCTCCCGGCTTCCGGCTCCCGGCTTCCGGCTTCCGGCTTGAAAGGAGCGTCCCATCTTGGGTGAGCTGATACCCATCGTCCTGTTCCTCGTGATCGGCGCTGTGGGGATGTCGTACAGCCCCCTTGGCAGGGCGCTCGCCCGCCGGATCGGCGGCGAGAAGGCCACTGCGGAGGAGACGCCGACGCTGGCCGAAGTCGAGGAGCTGCGGGAAGAGCTGGGATCCGTGCGGCATCAGCTGGGTGAGGTGCAGGAACGCGTGGACTTCGCGGAGCGCCTGTTGGCCCAGGCACGAGCGAAGGGCCAACTCGGCGAAGGGGGAAGCTAGGGTGGAGATCGGGTTCTATGTCCGGGACGTCATCACCCACATCATCACCGGCGTGGTCATTCTGGGTGTGGCCTTCAGTCCCATCGGCCGCGCCTTCGCCCATCGTATCATGCACGGCAAGGCGCCCCGGCAGCCGGAGCTGGCGGACCCCCGCGTGGACGACCTGAGCGGCGAAGTGGCGATTCTGCGCGAACAGCTGGAGGCGACGCAGGACCGCCTCGACTTCACCGAGCGGATGCTGGCGCAGGCCCGGGAGAAGGGCCAGCTCGGCGCCGGCAACGGGCGGTAGGAGACTGGCCATGCACTTCGACGGCGACCTGATCGTCATCGCCATCACGCTGCTGACCACCGTCGGGATGGTAACGCTGGGGCCCATCGGCCGTGCCGTCGCCGAACGGTTGCGCGGCAAGCACGGCGCGGATTCCGTCGCCGGCGTCCAGGACCAGCTCGACGAAGTCATCGGCAGGCTCGACCAGGTCCAGCGACAACTGGGCGATCTGGCCGAGCGGCAGGACTTCAGCGAGCGCCTGCTGGCGCAGGCCAAGGATCGCGGCCTGCTGGCGGCGCCCGGCCCGGGCCAGGCGGAGAGATAATGGAAGACATCGTCGCCATCGGCGGCTTCTTCATCACGGTCATCACGGCCTTCGTGATGTTCGGGCCGGTCGGCCGGGCCGTCGCCGCCTCGATCACGCGGAAGCACCTCCCCGCGCCCGGCGCCGAGGTGCTCGACGCGGTCGAGGCCCTGGAGAGCCGGGTCGATAGCCTGCGGCAGCAGGTGGGGGAGCTGGCGGAGCGGCAGGACTTCACGGAACGCCTGATCGCAAAGGGCCGCGAGCGGGGGGCCCTTGGCAGCGGAGGGCAGGCATGATGCAAGGCGGGCCGCCGGTCGAGATCATCATCCCGCTGTTCGGGATGATCACCGGGATAGTGATCACGGGGATGGTGATCATCGGCCCGGTTGGCCGGGCCGTCGGCGGGGCGATCAGCTACTGGCTGGGTGGCGGCCACCGGAAGGAACAGCACCCGGCCCTCCCCGCCGAATTGGACGAGGTCCACGACCGCCTCGACGTGCTGTCACGGCAGATCGCCGAAGTGGCCGAGCGGCAGGAGTTCACCGAGCGCCTGTTGGCGAAGTCCCGGCAGGAGCGTGCCCTCCCTGGCGCCGAAGGCGACGCCGGGTGAATGTTTCATATGGCGGGCCCGCGGGGCCGCGCCGCGGATAAGGAGCGGCAATGATCAGTCGCGCAGACCTGGAGAACTTCTTCGACCGGCTGGGCGCCGAGGGTGTCCAGTCCCGCGAGGTGGAGCCCGGCCTCTGGGTGCTCACCACCGGAGACGATGGCCCCGAGGTGGTGGTGCACTACAACCCACCCGTGGCGGTGCTTCGCGTGCGGGTGATTAAGCTCCCCGACAAGGTCAAGCACCTCGAGCTCTTCCGGCACCTCCTCGAGCTCAACGCCTCGGACCTCGCGCACGGCTCGTACGGCGTGGCGGGGGAGGACGTGGTGCTCTCGGACGCGCTCGAGCTCGAGAACCTCGACTTCAACGAGTTCCAGGCCAGCTTCGACTCGATGACGATGGCGCTGGCCTCACACCTCTCCACTCTCGCTCCGTTCCGGACGGCCTGAGGCGCCATGGGAATCTTCGATCGTCTGGGGACGATGCTCCGCTCGAACATCAACGAGCTGATCTCGCGAGCCGAGAACCCCGAGAAGATGCTGAACCAGCTGATCCTCGACATGCGGAGCCAGCTGGCGAAGGCCAAGCAGCAGGTCGCCGCGGCGATCGCGGACGAGAAGAAGCTGCAGGCCCAGGCGGAGGCCGAGAAGAAGCAGGCCGAGGACTGGGAGAAGCGCGCGATGCTCGCGGTGCAGGAAGGGCGTGACGACCTCGCCAAGCAGGCCCTCCTGCGGCACGCGGAGCACATGCAGGCGGCCGTGCAGCTCGACGAGACGTGGCGCAAGCACCGCGCGGAGATGGAGTCGCTCAAGAACTCGCTGCGCACCCTCAACGACAAGATCGAGGAGGCGAAGCGGAAGAAGAACATCCTGGTCGCGCGGCAGCGGCGCGCGGAGGCGCAGAAGCGCATCCAAGAGACGATGTCGTCGATCAGCGACAAGAGCGCCTTCGAGACCTTCGAGCGGATGGCGGAGGTCATCGCCGACAACGAGCGCAAGGCCCTCGCCTCGGCCGAGTTGTCCGAGGAGCTGTCGGGCGACTCGCTGGCCAAGCAGTTCACGGCGCTGGAGTACAAGGCCGACGCCGACACGCAACTGCTCGCGCTGAAGCAGAAGATGGGGCTCCTCGGCGCCGGCGAGGTCACCACGGCCCCCAAGCAGATCGCCGCCGGCGGGAAGGCCGCGGCCGACGTCCACGACGCCGAGCTGGTGGACGAGGACGCCGCCGACGAGCCGCTCAAGGGTGCGTAACTGACCGAGCCCGGCGCCGCTCTCTCAGGCCGGCGGGCGGCGCCGCTCGTCGGGATCCTGCTGGCCGCCGTGGTCCTGCTGCTGGCCTACCGGATCGCGGAGCTGCTCCTCCTAGTCTTCATCGCCGCGCTCATCGCCGTCTACCTCGACGCCCTCGAGGACCCCCTCACGCGGCACCTTCGCTTGCCGCGCGTCGTCGCGCTTCTCCTCGCCCTCGCCCTCACGCTCGCCGCGCTGGCGGGCGTCGTGGCGCTGCTGGCGCCCCCCCTCGTCCAGCAGACCGACGAACTGGTCGCGGCGGTGCCGCGCTACCTCTCCGATCTGGACGGGGTGATCCGCCGCCTCGCCGACCGCTACCCGGTCCTGCGGCGCGCGGGTTTCGCGTCGAACGAGCGCGGGCTGATGACCACCGCGCTGCTCGGCGTCGCCGACTTCGTCCGCACCGGCATCATCCCCTACGTCACCACCACCGGCCGGGTGCTGATCGACGCGGTGGCCGTCGTGGTGATGGCGATGTACATGGCGGTGCGGCCGTCGCTGTACCGCGACGGCATCGTGGCCCTGGTGCCGCCGCGGCACCGGCCGGCGACGCGGGAGATCCTCGCGGACCTCGGCGCCACGCTGCGCGCCTGGGTGATGGCACAACTCGTCGCGATGGTGCTCCTCGCCATCCTCACGGCCATCGCCCTGTGGATCCTCGACGTGCCCTATTGGCTGGCCTTCGGCATCTTCACCGGCATCGTGGCGCTGGTCCCGTTCTTCGGCACGCTCGTCTCCACGCTGGTGCCCGCGCTCCTGGTCCTGGGTGAGCGGGGGTTCCTCGCGTTCCTCGCCGTCGCGTCGGTGGGCGTGGTGGTCCATCTGGTCGAGGCCAACCTGGTGGCCCCGATCCTCATGCACCGGCGGGTCGCCCTGCCGCCCGTGCTGACCATCCTGTCGGTGCTGGTGATGGCGAAGCTGGCGGGTCCCATCGGCCTGATCGTCGCGGTGCCCGCGCTCGCGACCGTGATGGTCCTGGTGCGCCACATCCTGATCGGCCGTGTGTACGGCGGAGACGGAGCGGTGTCGGTGGTCGGCGGTCAGCCGTCGGCCGTCGGCCCTCAGCCGTCGGCGGAGGGCGCTGCGCCTCCCAAGGGCTGAGGGCTTCCGGCTCCCGGCTTACGGCTCTCGGCTGCCGTAAGCGATATCCAGGGCCGCGTCCGCGGCCACCGTCAGCGGGTCCACCAGCGGGACCGCGTCGAACACCTCCGCCGTCAACCCCACCGAGACCTCCGTGCACGCGGGAACGACGACCCGTGCCCCGTGCTCCACGCACCATCCGGCGGCTGCCACGAGGTGCTCCCGCGCCGTGCGCGAGACCGCGTCTCCCGTGGCCTTGATGCCCGTCTCGGGGTGCGATAGTGCCGATCGCACGAGAGCCTGCACCGGCGAGTCGATTGCCGGCGCGACCGCCACCAGGCCGCGCGACTCCAGGGCGCGGTGATAGAGGCCCATCGCGAGGGTCCCATCCGTCGCCACGAGACCGACTCCGGTTCCGGCCGGATGGGCCGCACGGATCGCGTCGGCCACGATCTCCATCAGGTGCACCCACGGGATGCGCAGGGCCCGTTGGACCTCGGCGTGGTAGGCGTGCGCGGTGTTGCAGGGCACGAACAGCGCGTCGGCGCCGGCGCGCTCCAGCAACTGGGCGAAGGCCGTCAGGTGGCGGAGGGGGCTCTCGCCACCCTCGAGGAGCGCCCGTGTCCGCTCGGGTGTCGAGGCGGCGTTCGCGAGGAGCCAGACGGGGTGCTCGCGGTCGCTGCGGGCGCCGCGAAGGTGATTGCGGGCGAGGAGCCGCCGCTCGAACTCGACGTGCGCGAGGGGGCCGAGGCCGCCCAGGATGCCTGGGACGTACCGCTGTCCGGGTGAGAGGAGCACTGGGTCCAACGCCATGCCGTGCCGCCTCCGTGGTGCGCGCGATGCATCTCAACGATACCGCGTAATCCCGCGCCGCGCTCAGGCGCTTTCGGTACCAAGGCGCGCCGCTCCCGGCAGTAGGTTCGCGCCGCCTCGCACTCGCGGGGTGGCGCGACGCGTTTCGCCGCGCGCCTGTCCACGGTCCGCGGAGGGTTGGCGGTGGAGCAGAGGATGGCCCGGGCGCTGGTGCTGGTCGTGGAGGGCTCGCCCCGTCGGGCGGCCGCCCTCCTGTGCGACCGGTTCCCCCTCCTCGCCGTGGGCCGACACGGGCTCCGGCTCGCCATCGGCTCCAGCGACGGCCCGGAAGCGATCCTCGCCTGCTGCCGCGAACGCGGCATCGGCGTTCGCGCTTCCAGCGTCAGTGCGCGACCCGTGGACGGCGGTGCGGCTCCATCCCGCGCGTCGGCCCTACCTGATCCAGAGGAGGTCGTGCTATGAGACGAGTGAACCTGTGGCTGGCGGCGGGAGCGGCGGTGCTGGTCGCCCTGGCCGCCGCAGCCTGCGCGCGGGACGCGAGCGCTCCGGACGCCGGTGCGTTCCCGGCCGCCGCCGCGGCCGTGGTCGAAGGTGCCAGCGTGCGCGCGACGCTGATCGAACGTGTGGAGGTCCCGGGCAGCGCGCTCCCCGCCCCAGTGCCGGAGGCGGATGCGCTCTGGCACGAGGCCACGGTCCTGCGGGGCGCCGCGGTCGACCCGGCGACGGGGGCCGTGCTCGCGCTCACTTCGGCGCGGGAGGTCGGCGAACGGGACGTGCGGTTCGCGGACGACGAGGGCCACCAGCACCGGATCCAGATCACCGGCCTTGGGGGCCGCGGTCCGGTGGCGCACGTGCGCTACGAGCGCGATGGCGAGCCGATCGCCGAGATCGCCTACCGGTGGGACAGGCGGGACGGCGGATTCGTCCTGCGCGAGCGCACCCTCACGCTGACCCGCGGCGGCCGGGTGATCCTGCGCCACGTGCGCGCCACCCAGTCGGTGGTGGTCGCGTCGGCGCCGGACGCGGCGACCCCGTCGGCCGCGGGCGGCCTGCCGCCCGTCCAGCTCGCCAAGGCGGTGGGCTGCTTCGGGGAGTGGCTCGCCTACGGCGGCGCCTCCGTCGTGATGATCGTGGCCGGCGAGGCGTTCACCATATGGCCGAATGTCGTGACGTTCAACGCCCTGATGTCGTCCGTCGCGCTGTGGGAACGCGCGCTCGACGCCCTCATCATCTGCCAGATGGCATCGTAGGGGGCGCCCGATGACCATCGCATTCCTACGCGCTCTCGTGCTCGTCTCCTTCGGGGCGGTCCTCTTCGGCCACGGTCTCGTGCGCTGGGCGGCCCGCCGCGCCACCGGCGTCGAACTGGTGCCCACCTTCGCCGTCGCTCTGGGCACCATCGCTGCGGGGCTCGCGCTCCAGGCGGGTGACGGGACTCTGGCGGTCGCCGTGCAGATGGCGGCCCTGGCGCTCGTGGTTTCAGGCATTCTCGTCCTCGTGCGCCGGCGGAGCCGCACACTGTCCTGAGGCGGACGGCCCGCCGCGGCGCTCCCGCCGCGGCGGGCCGGGCCCACGCCGGGTGCGGCGCCGCCGGGCAGGCCGGCGGCGCCGCGCGGTGGCCGCGCCAGGTTGAACGGGCCCCCCCGGGTGGCTAGCTTCGCTCCCGGACCAGCGAGGCGCCCGTGAAGCTCCGGCTCTACAACACGCTCACCCGCCGGCTCGAGGAGTTCGTGCCCCTCGCGCCGCCGCGCGTCACCCTGTACACGTGCGGGCCGACCGTCTGGAACTACGCGCACATCGGCAACTTCCGGACGTTCATCTTCGAGGATCTGCTGCGGCGCTATCTCGAGTACGCCGGGTGCATCGTCGAGCACGTGATGAACCTGACGGACGTGGATGACCGCACCATCGCCGCGGCGGCGCGGGCGGGCGTCGCTCTGGTGCGGCACACGGCGCCGTTCGCCGACGCGTTCTTCGAGGACTCCCGCTACCTGCGCCTCGCGCCGGCGCACCACTATCCCCGCGCGACGGACTTCGTGCCCCAGATGGTGGCGCTCGTCGAGCGGCTCCTCGAGCGCGGGGTCGCCTACCGCGGCGACGACGGGGGCGTGTACTTCGCCATCGACCGCTTTGCGGGCTACGGACGCCTGAGCCAGGTCGACCGGCGCGAGCTCAAGGCGGGGGCGCGCGTCTCGAGCGACGAGTACGACAAGGCGGACGCGCGCGACTTCGTGCTCTGGAAGGCGGCGAAGCCGGAGGACGAGGCGGTGGGCGCCGCCTGGGACGCGCCGTTCGGCCGCGGGCGTCCCGGCTGGCACCTCGAGTGCTCGGCGATGGCGCAGCACCTCCTTGGCGATACGGTGGACATCCACGCCGGCGGCGTGGACCTCATCTTCCCGCACCACGAGGACGAGATCGCGCAGTCCGAGGCGGCGACGGGGAAGCCCTTCGCACGCTACTGGCTGCACGCGGAGTTCCTGCAGGTGGGCGGGACCAAGATGTCGAAGCGGTACGGGAACATCGTCACCGCCCGGGACCTCCGGGAGGACGGCTGGGACCCCGCCGCGGTCCGCACGCTGTTCTGCTCGACTCAGTACCGGAAGCAGCTGCAGCTCACCGACGACGCGCTGCGCGCCGCGGCCGCAGGCGCGTCCCGGCTGGCGGAGTTCCGCGCGCGGCTCGCCGGCGTTGCGCCGGGAGCGTCGCACGGCGCGCTGCCCGAGATCGCGGGGCGACTCGAGGCGGAGTTTCGCGCGGCGATGGACGACGATCTCGACGCGCCGCGCGCGCTGGCCGCGCTGATGGACTTCGTCCGCGAGGCGAACCGCGAGCTGGACCAACGCGGGGGGGGACTGCGGGCCGACCGCGATGCCGCGCTCGCCGTCTTCGACGGGGTCGCGGGGGTATTGCAGGTGGTGCCGGATCCCGCGCCCCCCGCCCTCCGCATCGTCGGCGCCCTCTCGTCGGAGGCCGGTGGCGGGGTGAGCGAGGGGTCGGGTGAGGTGGCCCCGCCGGCGTCGGGCGAAGACCTCGCCGGCTGGGCCGAGCGGCTCGCCCGGATCCGGTTCGCGGCGCGGCAGGCGAAGGACTGGGCACGGGCCGATGCGGCGCGCGCATTGCTGCAGGGGCAGGACTTCGAGGTGCGGGACACGAAGGAGGGTGTCCAGGTGGTGCCGCGCCGGAAGGCGCCGGGCTGACCGCCCTCGCAACGGCGGCAACTGGTCACTTCTCTCTGCCCACCACTGCGCGTCTGCGCGTCTGCAAACTACTGGAGACCGACCGCTTTGCACTGTTGCGGGGCGGGGTTGACGCTCGCCCTGGCACGTCTTATGCTTCTAGGCTCGCGCAGACCGGTTCTGACGCGCGCTGGCGTAGCTCAACAGGTAGAGCAGCTGATTTGTAATCAGCAGGTTGGGGGTTCGAGTCCCTCCGTCAGCTCCAGTAAGAAGGAAGGAGCGGCCGACTTTCCGCTGGCCACATGCCACCCCGCGACCCGGACCGCGGGGTGGTCTGTTCAGCGGGGCAGGGGACAATCAGGCGGCACTCAGGTGGGGTGCCCGAGTGGCTAAAGGGAGCAGACTGTAAATCTGCCGGCGAACGCCTACGAAGGTTCAAATCCTTCCCCCACCACTGCGGGCGTAGCTCAGTTGGTAGAGCGTCAGCCTTCCAAGCTGAGGGTCGCGGGTTCGAGCCCCGTCGCCCGCTTGCTCGCGTAGCTCAGTCGGTAGAGCGCATCCTTGGTAAGGATGAGGTCACCGGTTCAATCCCGGTCGCGAGCTCTGAAGGAAGCCGATAGCCGTTAGCCGTTAGCCGATAGCCGGAAGCCGATAGCCGATAGTTGGCGAAGGACAGCAGGCTGGTGGGATGCAGTCCCTGAACCCTGATCCCTGTCACCTGACACCTGGTGGGAGCCATGGCCAAGGCGAAGTTTGAGCGGACGAAGCCGCACGTGAACGTGGGGACGATTGGGCACGTGGACCACGGGAAGACGACGTTGACGGCGGCGATCACGAAGGTGGCGGCGTCGAAGGGGTGGGCGAAGTACGTCAGTTACGACGAGGTGGCGAAGGCGTCGGAGAGCCAGGGGCGTCGGGACGCGACGAAGATTTTGACGATTGCGACGAGCCACGTGGAGTACAATTCGGAGAAGCGGCACTATGCGCACGTGGACTGTCCGGGACACGCGGACTATGTGAAGAACATGATCACGGGTGCGGCGCAGATGGACGGCGCTATCCTGGTGGTCAGCGCGGTGGACGGGCCGATGCCGCAGACGCGGGAGCACATTCTGCTGGCGCGGCAGGTGAACGTGCCGTCGATCGTGGTGTTTTTGAACAAGTGCGACCTGGTGGACGATCCGGAGTTGCTGGACCTGGTGGAGCTGGAGGTTCGGGAGCTGCTGTCGAAGTACAACTTCCCTGGGGACGAGACGCCGGTGATTCGGGGGTCTGCGAGCCAGGCGTTGGCGGCGGCGAGCGTGGACGATCCGGCGGCGAAGGCGATCTGGGAGTTATTGGAGGCGGTGGACAGTTTCATACCGCAGCCGAAGCGGGACATCGATTTGCCGTTCCTGATGCCGGTGGAGGACGTATTCAGCATCACGGGTCGGGGGACGGTGGCGACGGGGCGGGTGGACCGGGGGAAGGTGAAGGTGCAGGAGGAAGTGGAGCTGGTGGGTTTGGGGGCGACGAAGAAGGCGGTGGTGACGGGGGTGGAGATGTTCCGGAAGTTGTTGGACGAGGGCCAGGCTGGGGACAACATCGGGTTATTGTTGCGGGGGATGGAGAAGCATGAGATCGAGCGGGGGATGGTGTTGGCGAAGCCGGGCTCGATCACGCCGCACACGAAGTATCATGCGGAAGTGTACGTGTTGACGAAGGAGGAGGGGGGCCGGCACACGCCGTTTTTCAAGGGGTATCGGCCGCAGTTCTACTTCCGGACGACGGACGTGACGGGGAACGTGGAGTTGCCGGAGGGGGTGGAGATGGTGATGCCTGGGGACAACGTGCAGATGACGATCACGCTGATCACGCCGATCGCGATGGAGGAGGGGTTGCGGTTCGCGATCCGCGAGGGCGGGCGGACGGTCGGCGCCGGCGTCGTCACCAAGATCCTGGAGTAGCGGAGCCACCCGATGGCGCGCGACAACATCATCCTGGCGTGCGGCGACTGCAAGGAGCGCAACTACTTCACCACGAAGAACCGCCGGAAGCATCCGGAGCGGGTCGAGTGGAAGAAGTTCTGCCCGCGGTGCAACAAGCACTCGCTGCATAAGGAAACTAAGTGACCCCGCTGGCGATCGTCGGCGTGGTCGCGGTGCTCGCCACGGCCGCCGCCCTGGTCGTCTGGCGGGAGCGCGTGAAGGTGGCCGCGCTGAGCTCGGCCGCGTTCATCGGCGAGGTGAAGGGCGAGGTCAAGAAGGTGACCTGGCCCGACCGCCAGCAGCTGAAGAACGCCACGCTCGTGATCGTCGGGTTCGTGCTGTTGATGGCGGTGGTCATCGGCGTGATGGACATCATCCTGCAGTGGATCTTCGTCACGGCGCTGCCGCGGTGGCTGGGCTGATGGAGGGCGTCGCGATGGAGCACCGCTGGTACGCCATCCAGACGACGGCGGGCCACGAGAACAAGGTGCGCTCGCTGATCGTGCGGCGGATCCAGGAGGATCCGCGCCCGGTCGAGGAGAAGCCCATCCGGCAGGCGCTTGTCCCGACGCAGGACGTCGTGGAGATCAAGAACGGGAAGAAGGCCGTCGTCGAGCGGAAGCTCTTCCCGGGCTACGTGCTCGTGGAGCTGGTCTCCAACCAGGAGACGCTCCACGCGATCAACAACATCCAGGGCGTCATCAAGTTCGTCGGCACGGGCCGCGAGCCGAAGCCCCTGCGGCAGGACGAGGTGAACCGCCTCCTCGGGATCGAGGAGCCGGCGGCGGAGACGGAACGGAAGGACGAGATCCCGTTCCTGATCGGTCAGATCGTGGAGATCATCGAGGGCCCGTTCTCCGACTTCAGCGGTTCGGTCGAGGCAGTCCTGGCCGAGAAGGGGAAGGTCCGGATCGCGGTGAGCCTGTTCGGTCGGCCCACGAGCGTCGAGCTGGATTACCTGCAGCTCCGGGCGCACTAGCCCGGGGCGGCGCCGCTGCCCGTCCGGAGTCCTCCGGCGGTGGCGGGTGTCGGAAGGGTTCCCGCGACCGCGCGGGTCATCGCGGCAGCTGGCGGCGGGCTGGACGCCGCAGCGTGAACCGAGGACGGTATGGCACCCAAGCCTGCGAGGAAGCGGGTCCTGGCTGTCGTCAAGCTCCAGATCAACGCCGGCGCGGCGACGCCGGCGCCGCCGGTGGGTTCGGCACTGGGGCCCCACGGCCTGAACATCATGGACTTCTGCAAGCAGTTCAACGCGTTGACGGCGAGCCAGGCGGGGCTGGTGATCCCGGTGGTCGTGACGGTCTATCACGACCGCACGTTCGCCTTCATCACCAAGACGCCCCCGGCCGCGGTGCTGCTGCGCAAGGAGGCTGGGTTGGAGAAGGGCTCGGCCACCCCGAACCGGCTGAAGGTGGGCACGGTGACCCGGGCGCAGGTCCGGAGGATCGCCGAGCTCAAGATGCCGGACCTGAACGCGATGGACATCGAGGGCGCGATGGCGATGATCGCCGGCACGGCGCGCTCGATGGGCATCGAGGTGCAGGACTGATGGCCACCCACGGCAAGCTGTACCGGAAGGCCGCCGAGGGTCACGACGGGGTGCGGCGGTATCAGCCCCGCGACGCTCTGGAGCGGCTCAAGCGCGGCGCCTTCGCGAAGTTCGACGAGACGGTCGACCTTGCGGTGCGCCTCGGCGTGGACCCGCGCCACGCGGACCAGATCGTGCGCGGCACCGTCGTCCTGCCGCACGGCACCGGCAAGAAGGTGCGCGTGCTCGTAATCACGCAGGGCGAGAAGGTGAAGGACGCGGAAGCGGCGGGCGCGGACTTCGTCGGGCTCGAGTACATCCAGAAGATCAAGGACGGATGGCTCGACGTCGACGCGATCGTCGCGACGCCGGATGTGATGGGCCAGCTCGGCGCGCTCGGCCGGGTGCTCGGCCCGCGGGGCCTGATGCCCAACCCGAAGGCGGGAACGGTGTCGATGGACGTGACGAAGGCCGTCCGCGACATCAAGGCCGGCAAGATCGAGTTCCGGGTGGACAAGACGGGCAACGTCCACGCGCCGATCGGGAAGGTGAGCTTCTCCCTCGAGCAACTCGAGCAGAACTACACGGCGTTCATGGACACCATCGTCCGGGCGAAGCCGTCGGCGGCCAAGGGCACCTATGTGCGCACGGTGGCCTTGTCCAGCACGATGGGCCCCGGCTACCGCATCGACCCGGCGCTGTACCGATGAACAAGACCGACAAACAGACCATCGTCGCCGCGCTGACCGCGAAGCTCGCGGAGGCGCGCGCGATCTACGTGACCGACTACCAGGGTCTCACCGTCGGCCGGGTCACCGACCTGCGGCGCCGCCTGCACAAGGCCGGCGTCGACTACGTGGTGGTCAGGAACACCCTGGCGTTGCGGGCCCTCAAGGCGGCCGCCGTGCCGGGCCTCGACGTCCACGTCAGCGGGCCGACGGCGTTCGCGCTCACCAGCGCTGACGCGGCGGCGGCCGCGAAGGTCCTCACGGACTTCGCGAAGGAGTTCGAGAAGCCGGCGCTCAAGGCCGCGATCGTCGACGGCCGCGCCGTCACGCCGGAGCAGGTCAGACGGATGGCGCAGCTGCCGCCGCGCGATGTGCTCCTGGCGGAGCTGGCGGGCGCGCTCCAGGCGCCGCTGGCCGGCTTCGTCGGTGTCCTCAGCGGGCTGTTGTCCACCTTTGTCGGCGCCGTCGAGGCGCTCCGTGCGCAGCGTGAGAGCGCTGCCTGAACCGGTTGGAGGAACGAAAGCGATGACGACGACCACGAGCCTCAGCAAGGACGACATCCTCACCGCCATCGGCCAGATGTCGGTCGTGGATCTCGCGGACCTGATCGAGGCGTTCAAGACCAAGTTCAACGTCACGATCGCCGCGGCCCCCGCCGCCGCACCGGCCGCGGCCGCCGCGGTGGAGGTCGAGGAGCAGTCCGAGTTCACCGTCGTGCTGAAGGAAGTCGGCGCGAAGAAGATCCAGGTGATCAAGGTCGTGCGGGAACTGACCAGCCTCGGTCTCAAGGAAGCCAAGGACCTGGTGGACGGGGCTCCGAACGCGGTGAAGGAATCCGTGAGCAAGGCGGAGGCCCTGGCCATGAAGGCGAAGCTCGAAGAGCAGGGTGCCACGGTCGAACTGAAGTAGGCGGACGACGCACAGAGGCCCGGCCCCGGATGCACGCGCCCCCGGACCCGAGGGGCCTTTTGCGCTGCGCGTAAGGAACGCACATGCCTGAGACGCTGCCCCAGATCTCGTTCGGCAAGCTCGACCCGGCGATGCCGATGCCGCACCTGCTCGACATCCAGACCCGCGCCTTCGAGCGATTGCTCAAGCCGGAAACGGAGAAGGGCGAGGACGACATCGGGCTGGAGCGGGTGTTCCGCGACCTGTTCCCGATCACGGACGTGAACGAGAACTACGCGCTCGAGTTCGTGAAGTGCGCGATCGGCGAGCCGAAGTACACGGTCGAGGAGTGCACCGAGCGCGACATGACGTACTCGGCGCCCCTCAAGGCCACCCTCCGGCTGCTGATCATGGAGGAGGTCGCCGGCGCCAAGCGGCCGAAGAACATCCTCGAGAAGGAGGTCTACCTCGGGGAGCTGCCGCTGCTCACGCCGCTGGGCACCTTCGTCATCAACGGAGCCGAGCGGGTGATCGTGTCGCAGCTGCACCGGTCGCCGGGCGTCGTCTTCGAGGAAACGATCCACCCGAACGGCCAGCGGCTCTTCTCCGCGCGCATCATCCCGTTCCGCGGCTCGTGGGTCGAGTTCACCATCGACATCCACGACGTCGTGTTCGTGCATATCGACAAGAAGAAGAAGTTCCCGGCCACGGCGCTCCTGCGGGCCTTCGGCTACTCGACGAACTCGCAGTTGCTCGAGCTGTTCTTCGCAAAGAAGGAGCTCGACATCACCGGCAACCTCCAGGCGCGCGCGCAGCGCCGCGAGGTGCTCGGCACGCTGCTGGCCGCGGACGTGCCGAACCCCGAGCAGCCCAAGGACGAGCCCCTGGCGCGCGAGGGGGACGAGCTCACGCTGGAGACGATCAACGTCCTGCGCCGGGCGGGCGTCGAGTCGGTGACCGTGTTCGCGGGCTACGTAACGCTCAACCTGCGGGACGAGGACGACGTGCCCCAGGTGCTGCGGGAGCGCGAGGCGCGGCAGGTGCTCGCCTTCGACGTGGCCGACCCGGCCACCGGCGAGTTGCTGGCCGAGCGCGGCAAGCCGCTGACGGACACGCTGCGCAAGAAGCTCCGCAAGGCGGGGGTCGAGAACCTCGAGGTGTTCCTGCCGCCGGGGCGGGGCGAGTCGCCGCTCATCAAGAACACCCTCGCCAAGGACCCGACGGCGAGCGAGGGCGAGGCGCTGCAGCAGATCTACTCCCTGCTGCGGCCGGGCGAGGCGCCGAACATCGAGACGGCGCGCGACGCGCTGCGCCGGCTGTTCTTCTCGCCCAAGCGCTACGACCTTGGCCGGGTGGGCCGCTACAAGATCAACCAGCGGCTCGGCGTGAGGCTGCCGCCGAACCACACTGTGCTCACGCAGGACGACTTCGTCGCCATCGTGCGCTACCTGATCGAGCTGCGCGACGGGCGCGGCCACACGGACGACATCGACCACCTCGGCAACCGGCGGGTGCGGTCGGTGGGCGAGCTGATCGCCAACCAACTCTCGGTGGGCCTCTCGCGCATGGCGCGGCTCGTCAAGGAGCGGATGAGCATCAGCAACGACCCCGAGAAGATCACCCTGGACGACCTGGTGAACGCGCGCACCGTCAGCGCCGTCATCCAGGCGTTCTTCGGGTCGTCGCAGCTCTCGCAGTTCATGGACCAGACGAACCCGCTCGCCGAGCTGACGCACAAGCGCCGGCTCAGCGCGCTCGGGCCGGGCGGCCTGACGCGGGAGCGCGCGGGCTTCGAGGTCCGCGACGTGCACTACTCGCAGTACGGCCGGATGTGCCCGATCGAGACGCCGGAAGGCCCGAACATCGGCCTGATCACGTCGCTCTCGACCTATGCGCGCGTCAACGAGCTGGGCTTCATCGAGACGCCGTACCGCGTGGCGAAGAACAGTCGGGTCACCAGCGAGATCGTCTGGCTCTCGGCCTCCGAGGAGGAGACCTTCACCGTCGCGCAGGCGAACACGCCGCTGAACCCCGACGGCACGTTCAGCGACGAGATGGTGCTGTGCCGCAAGCGGGACGACTACCCGATGGTGCCGCCGTCCCGGGTGGACTACATGGACGTCGCGCCCGAGCAGCTGGTGTCGATCGCCGCGGCGCTGATCCCGTTCCTCGAGCACGACGACGCCAACCGGGCGCTGATGGGCTCCAACATGCAGCGCCAGGCGGTGCCGCTCCTCGCGCCGGAGGCTCCGCTGGTGGGCACCGGGCTCGAGGCCGTCGCCGCCGCGGACTCCGGCTCTGTGGTCGCGGCGCGGCGCGCCGGCACGGTGCGACGGGTCACCGCGGACGAGATCATCATCGACACCTCGTCCGAGCACGCCAAGACGATCGACCACCCGCTGGCGAGCCTGACCCAGCATGACCGCTACCGCCTCAAGAAGTTCTGGCGGACGAACCAGGACACCGCGATCAACCAGCGGCCCCTGGTGCGCCAGGGCCAGCGCGTCAAGGCCGGCGAGGTCGTCGCCGACGGCGCGGCCACCGAAGACGGCGAGCTGGCGCTGGGCGCCAACGTGCTCGTCGCGTTCATGCCGTGGTACGGGCACAACTTCGAGGACGCCATCGTCCTCTCCGAGCGCCTGGTGAAGGACGACGTCTACTCGTCGATCCACATCCAGGAGCTCGAGCTGCACGTCCGCGACACCAAGCGCGGCCAGGAGGAGATCACCCGCGAGATCCCGAACGTCGCCGAGGAGTCCCTCGTGGACCTCGACGAGCGGGGCATCGTGCGGATCGGCGCCCACGTGAAGCCGGGCTACATCCTCGTGGGCAAGATCACGCCCAAGGGCGAGACGGAGCTGTCGCCGGAGGAGAAGCTCCTCACGGCGATCTTCGGCGAGAAGGCGAAGGACGTGAAGGACTCCTCGCTGAAGGTGCCGCCGGGGATGGAGGGCGTCGTCATCGACGTCAAGATCTTCTCGCGGATCGAGGACCAGGTCGTCGAGAAGGACCGCGGCGAGCGCATCGGCGAGGTGCGGCGGCTCGAGACCGAGGAGAAGGCCCGCGTCACCGCCGCCCTGCACGACGACCTGCTGCGCCTGCTGCTGAACCAGGACGTGGCGCTGTGCCTCAAGGCCGGCACGGTGGAGGAGTACCTGCCGGCGGGCACGAAGCTCAGCAAGCCCGTGCTCGAGCAGGTCGGCCTGACCAACGTGGATGTCAAGACGCTGCGCGTCGCCTCCAAGGCGGTGAACGAGGAGATCCGCCAGTTGATCGAGGCGGCGAACGCCGAGCGGGCGAAGATGGAAGAGAAGGCGGAGGACCAGATCGACAACATCCTCCAGCCCGACGAGCTGCCGCCCGGGGTCATTCAGCTGGTGAAGGTCTATGTCGCCGAGAAGCGGAAGATCTCGGTGGGCGACAAGATGGCGGGCCGGCACGGCAACAAGGGCATCATCGCCCGGATCGTGCCGGAGGAGGACATGCCCTTCCTGCCGGACGGGACGCCGGTGGACATCGTCCTCAACCCGCTCGGCGTGCCGAGCCGGATGAACGTGGGCCAGATCCTCGAGACCCACCTCGGCTGGTGCGCCCGGCTGCTCGGCTTCATGGCGAAGACGCCGGTCTTCCAGGGCGCCAACGAGAACGAGATCGGCCTGCTGCTCCGCCTCGCCGGCCTGCAGTGGGCGGCCGGGTCGCTGCGGCTCGCGGTGCGCCCGCCGGTGCTCGGTCCGGAACTGATCCGCGCGATGCTGGCGGACCTCAAGCGGATCCCCGCGTCGAACAGCGACCGCCCGGACATCTCGACCGCCCGGCTGGAATGGCTCGGGAGCCGCGTCGCCACCCAGGGCACGCGGGACCTCTTCCACGGCGTGCGCGACTTCCTCGCGGCCGCCGCGAACGAGCTGGGCGGGCGCCAGGCCGCGGCCTGGCAGGCGGAGGCGGCCGCGCACGCCAAGCTGGGCGAGGACGCCAAGCTCACGAAGGCCCAGCACGCGGACTTCAAGAAGGGCCTGCGGAGCATCGAGGCGCTGGTCGCCAGGCACGCGGCGCCGGGCGACGCCCTGGAGCACACGGGCCACGTCGCGCTGGCGGCGATGCTCGGCAAGAAGTCGGAGGCCGACTTGGACGACGCCGCGGCGGAGCTGCTGCGGCTCGCGGGCCTCACCCCGACGGGGAAGATGCGGCTGCGCGACGGACGCGCCGGCGACTTCTTCGAGAGTGAGATCACCGTCGGCTGCATTTACATGATGAAGCTGTCGCACCTCGTGGACGACAAGATCCACGCGCGGTCCATCGGGCCGTATTCGCTGGTGACGCAGCAGCCGCTCGCCGGCAAGGCGCAGTTCGGCGGCCAGCGGTTCGGCGAGATGGAGGTGTGGGCGCTCGAGGCGTACGGCGCGGCGCACACCCTCCAGGAGATCCTGACGGTCAAGTCGGACGACGTGAACGGCCGGAGCCGGGTATACGAGGCGATCGTGAAGGGGCAGAACCTGCCCGAGCCCGGCATCCCCGAGTCGTTCAACGTGCTGGTCAAGGAACTACAGGCGCTCGGGATCCGGGTGCATCTCGGCACCACCGAAGACGCTGAGGAGTAGGCGATGATCGACTTCCGCAGCCCCCGAGAGCGCTCGGGCTCGAACTTCGACTTCATCCAGGTCCGGATCGCCTCCCCGGAGGAGATCCGCGGCCCCAAGGACCCCAAGGAGCGCGAGCGCCTCGAGATGCAGGGCCAGCGCGCCTGGTGGTCGTGGGGTGAGGTCACCAAGCCCGAGACCATCAACTACCGCTCCTTCAAGCCGGAGCGGGACGGGCTGTTCTGCGAGCGGATCTTCGGCCCGGTCAAGGACTGGGAATGCCACTGCGGGAAGTACAAGCGGATCCGCTATCGCGGCGTGATCTGCGACCGCTGCGGCGTCGAGGTGACGCTCTCGAAGGTGCGGCGCGAGCGGATGGGCCACATCGAGCTCGCGGTGCCGGTGGCGCACATCTGGTTTTTCAAGACGCTGCCGAGCCCGATGGGGAACCTGCTGGACGTCACCCTGCGGGACCTCGAACGGATCATCTACTACACGAACTACGTCGTGATCGAGCCCGGCGAGCAGGACGCCGAGGAGAACCAGCTGCTGGACGAGGACGAGTACCTCGCGCTCCGCGCCAAGGCGAAGGAGGCGGGGGACGTGGCCTTCAAGGCGGACATCGGATCCCCCGCCGTCCGCGCGATGCTCGAGCGGCTGAACGTGGACGTCCTCTCCGAGCAGCTCCGCGACAAAGTGGCGGGGGAGACCTCGCAGCATCGCAAGAAGCAGCTCCTCAAGCGTCTCAAGGTGGTGGACGCGTTCCGCAACTCCGGCGAGCACGGCGACGTCCGGAACAACCCGGCGTGGATGATCCTCGACGTTGTCCCGGTGATCCCGCCGGACCTCCGGCCGCTGGTGCCGCTGGACGGCGGGCGGTTCGCGACCAGCGACCTGAACGACCTGTACCGCCGGGTCATCAACCGCAACAACCGGCTCCAGAAGCTGATCCAGCACCGCGCGCCGGAGGTCATCCTCCGGAACGAGAAGCGGATGCTGCAGGAGGCGGTGGACGCGCTGTTCGACAACGGGCGGCGGAGCAAGGCCATCCGCGGGCGCGGCAAGCGGCCGCTGAAGTCCCTCTCCGACATGCTGAAGGGCAAGCAGGGGCGGTTCCGGCAGAACCTGCTCGGCAAGCGCGTGGACTACTCGGGCCGCTCGGTGATCGTGGTGGGCCCGGAGCTGCGGCTGCACCAGTGCGGCCTGCCGAAGGCGATGGCGGTGGAGCTGTTCAAGCCCTTCATCATCCACAAGCTGGTGGAGAAAGGCATCGCGGAGACCGTCAAGCGCGCCAAGAAGATCGTGGAGCGCGAGAGCCCGGAGGTGTACGAGATCCTGGAGGAGATCATCCAGGACCACCCGGTGCTGCTGAACCGCGCTCCGACCCTGCACCGCCTCGGCATCCAGGCGTTCGAGCCGGTGCTCGTCGAGGGGAAGGCCATCCGCATCCACCCGCTGGTGTGCGCGGCGTTCAACGCGGACTTCGACGGCGACCAGATGGCGGTGCACGTGCCGCTGTCGTTCGAGGCGCAGATCGAGAGCCGGGTGCTGATGATCTCGAGCAACAACATCCTCAAGCCGTCCGACGGGCGGCCCGTGGCGGAGCCGAGCCAGGACATGGTGCTCGGCTGCTACTTCCTGACCAAGGAGCCGGTCGGGTTCGCTGAGCGGATCAAGACGGCGCCCGCCTTCGGCGACGAGGCGGAGGTGGAGACGGCGCTGCTGCACGGCCGGGTGGACTACCACTCGCCGATCAAGTTCTGGTTCACGCCGGTGGACGGTGCGGGGCGGTGGCTGGAGACGACGGTGGGCCGCGTGCTGCTCAACGCGATCCTGCCGGCGGAGCTGCGGTTCAAGAACGAAGTGATGAAGAAGCGGGTGCTCTCGGACCTGGTCTTCGCGTCCTACCGGGAGTGCGGGCTGTCGCGCACGGTGGAGTTCCTCGACCGGCTGAAGACCGCCGGGTTCGGGTTCGCCACGCTGGGCGGGATCTCCATCGGGGTCGAGGACCTGCACATCCCCGCGGCCAAGGCCAAGCTGCTGGCCGAAGCCGAGGAGCGGGTGGCGCGGTTCCAGCGGGCGTACCAGAGCGGCTCGATCACCAACGGCGAGCGCTACAACCGCGTCATCGACGCGTGGACGCACGCGAACAACGACATCGCCGATGCGATGGTGAAGGGGATGGGGCAGGCGAAGGGCGGGTTCAACCCGGTCTACATGATGTTCGACTCGGGCTCGCGCGGCTCCCGCGACCAGATCCGGCAGCTGGCTGGGATGCGCGGCCTGATGGCCAAGCCGCAGAAGAAGCTGACGGGCGGCATCGGCGAGATCATCGAGAGCCCGATCCGGTCCAACTTCCGCGAGGGTCTCAGCGTGCTCGAGTACTTCATCTCGACGCACGGCGCGCGGAAGGGCCTGGCCGACACGGCGCTCAAGACGGCCGACGCCGGCTATCTCACGCGGCGCCTCGTGGATGTGGCGCAGGACGTCACGATCACCGAAGAGGACTGCGGCACGGTGCTCGGGCTCGAGATGTCGGCGCTCAAGGAGGGCGAGGACATCGTCGAGCCGCTGGCGGAGCGCATCGTGGGCTGCGTGGCGGCCGACGACGTGTTCGACCCGGCCGAACTCGACGAGCACGGCGACCCGAAGCAGCTGGTGGCGGCGGGCCAGCTCGTGAGCGAGGAGATCTCCCAGACCATCGAGGACGCCGGCATCGAGACGGTGCGCATCCGCTCGGTGCTGACGTGCGAGGCGAAGCGCGGCCTGTGCCGGATGTGCTACGGCCGCAACCTCGCCACGATGGACATGGTGGACGTCGGTGAGGCGGTGGGCATCCTGGCGGCGCAGTCCATCGGCGAGCCGGGCACCCAGCTCACCCTGCGGACCTTCCACATCGGCGGCACCGCGGCGCGCATCGCCGAGGTGACGGCCCGGAAGTCGAAGCTCGAAGGCCGCGTCGAGCACGGCGAGCGGCTGCAGTGCGTGAAGTTCGAGGACAGCACCGGCACGCACCACATCGTCACGAAGCACGACGGCGAGCTCGTCCTCCGGGACGAGGACGGCCGCGTGCGCTCGCGCTTCCAGGTCCCGCTCGGCGCCGACCTCGCGGTCGTGGACGGGCAGGACGTCAAGCGGGACGACCTGCTGTTCACGTGGGACCCGTACACCACGCCCATCATCACGGACGTGACGGGCACGATTCGCTTCCGCGACATCGTCGAGGACGAGACGATCCGCGAGGAACTGGACGAGCTCACGGGCCTGCGCCAGCGGGTCATCACCGAGGATCGCGAGAAGAGGCTCCACCCGCACATCGAGATCGTGCAGGAGAAGGGCGGCAAGGACCGGAGGGTCCGCGACTACGTGGTCCCCGAGGGCGCGCAGCTGATGGTCGACGACGAGCAGGCCGTGAGCGCCGGCCAGACCCTCGCGAGGATCAGCCGCGAGGCCTACAAGACGCGCGACATCACCGGCGGTCTGCCGCGGGTTGCCGAGCTCTTCGAGGCGCGGCGGCCGAAGGATCCGGCGACGATCTCCGAGATCGACGGCGTGGTGCGGTTCGGCGAGATCAAGCGCGGCAAGCGCGAGATCTTCGTCCAGCCGGTGCGGGTGCAGAAGGACGGGTCGTGGGCCGCCGAGGACGCGGCCGAGCCCGTCCTGTACGAGGTACCGGCCGGCAAGCACTTGCGGGTGCACGAGGGCGACCGGGTGCAGGCGGGCGACCGCCTCACCGAAGGCCCGGTGAACCCGCACGACATCCTGCGGATCAACGGACCGCGGGCGGTACAGGAGTACCTGCTGAACGAGGTGCAGGAGGTCTACCGCCTGCAGGGCGTGAAGATCAACGACAAGCACATCGGCGTGATCGTCAAGCAGATGCTGCAGAAACTGCGCGTCCTGGAGCCGGGCGAAACCGAGTTCCTCGAGGGCGAGCACGTCGACAAGAACGTCTTCCGCAACGAGAACGCGCGCGTGGTGCGCAAGGCCGCCAAGCCGGCCACGAGCGAGCCGCTGCTCCTCGGCATCACGAAGGCGAGCCTCACCACGCAGTCGTTCATTTCCGCGGCGAGCTTCCAGGAGACGACGCGCGTCCTCACCGACGCGGCGATCCGCGGTGCGCGCGACGACCTCCTTGGGCTCAAGGAGAATATCATCATCGGGCACCTGATCCCCGCGGGCAGCGGGATCTACCGATACCAGGAGATCGACGTCACGCCGCCGGAGGGCTTCGAGCCTCCGCCTCCGCCGGTCGAGCCCGTGCTGGGCACCGTGCCGCCGCCGAAGATCGTCGAGGCGGTGCCGATGGTGATGGAGCAGGCGTAGGACGGGACGTCAGCCGTCGGCCGTCGGCCGTCAGCCGCCAGCGGGCGCCCGGGGATTCCCGGGCGCCCGCTGACGTTGGGGGCCCAACCCCTGGCGGATTGGAGGCTCAGAGAGTCTAATGGTCCTGGATGTACGAATCCCGACGGCACCGCCCGCTCCCTCGCCCGCGCTTCATCCGGCGGATGCTGTGGCACTTCGCCGTGGCCACGGCGCTCGTGCTGGGGTCCCTGCTCATCGGCATGGCCGGCTACGCCCACTACGAAGGCCTCACCTGGCGCGACGCCTTCCTCAACGCCGCGATGCTGCTCGGCGGGATGGGTCCGGTGGAGGCCCCGCGCACCGCAGGCGGCAAGCTCTTCGCCGGTCTCTACGCACTGTACGCCGGCCTCGTGTTCCTCGTCGCGGTGGGCATCGTGCTGGCCCCGGTAGTGCACCGTCTGCTCCACAAGTTCCACTGGGACGCGGACGGGGCGTGAGTAGCTTCGTGCCGTCCGCCGAGGGCCCCTCGCTTCCCGCGATGCTCGCGGGGCCGCAGCCGGCGACCGAGCCCCACCGGCTAGTCGCGACTACGCCCGCTCCTCCGCCCGCGCCGCCTCGCGCAGCGCGGCGGTCAGTTCCGCGAGGTGCTCCCACCGCGTGAGGTAGCTGATCACCATCACGCGGATCGCGCGCCGGCCCACCGTCGTGGTCGGCGAGATCCAGTGCCGCCGCCCCGCGAGCACGCGAGCGACGATGCGATCCTGCGCCGCGTCGAGCTCTTCCTCGGTGCGCCGGTGCCCCGGTCCGCCGGCACGCCCGGTCCAGCGCACCGCCGCAATCGCCGTGTCCACCGGCGTCACGGTCACCCAGTCGCCCGCCGCCGCCAGCTCCCGCGCGAAGCGGCGCGCCAGATCGACCTGCTGTTCCGCAAGGCGGCCGTACGCCCGGCGTCCCACGAGCTTCATCGCGAGCCACAGCTTGAGCGCGCTGAAGGGCCGCGAGCCCACCATCCCGTGGTCGCGGAACTCGATCGCGTCGTCGGTCTGCGGGATGTAGACGGCCTCGTGGGCGAACGCCCGCCGCGCCGCTTCGCCGTCCTTCGTCAGGCACGCCCCGCACGGATAGGGCAGGTACCACCACTTGTGCGGGTCCACCGTGACGGAGTCGGCGCGCGCGATGCCGCGGTACGCCGGCCGGAGCGCGTCGCTCATCAGGCCGCCCGCGCCGTACGCCGCGTCCACGTGGTACCAGAGTCCGCTCTCCTCGGCGACCTCGGCGATCGCGTCGAGCGGGTCGATGACGCCGTTGCTGGTCACGCCGGCGATGCCGACCACACAGAACGGCTCCAGTCCGGCGGCGCGGTCCTCACCGATCGTCCCGCGCAGCGCGGCCACGTCCATCCGCGAGTCGCGGTCCACCGGCACCTTGTGCAGTCCGCCGGTGCCGAGTCCGAGGATGTTCGCGCTCTTCTCGATGGAGAAGTGCGCCTCGGCCGAGGCGTAGAGCACCGGCCGGCGCGCCAAGCCGAACATCCCGGCGACCGTCGACGCGGGGACCTTCGCGGCGAGGCCGATCTTGAGCCCCGTCGTGTTCGCCTGTGTCCCTCCGCTGGTCAGGCTGCCGAACGCGCCGGAGGGGTAGCCCACGATCTCGCACAGCCAGCGCACGACCTGAGCCTCGATGGCCGTGGCCGCGGGGCTGTGGTGCCACGCGCCCACGTTCTGGTTGAGCGCCGCGGCCAGTGCCTCGCCGAACACGGCGATGGGCAGCGGCGTCGGGTTCATCAGCCCGAAGTACCGCGGACTCGGCAAGTGGAAACTGCGCGGGACGACTTCGTGCTCGAACCACTCGAGGAGCGATGGCCAGTCGGCCGGATCCTCGGGCACCGCTTCGCGAAACGCCGCGAACGTCTGGGCCGGAGTGACCGCCGGGACGACCGGCAGGGAAGGGAGCGCGGCGTAATGGCGCGCGACGAGCGCGGCGACTGCCTCGCCCAGGGCGCGGACGTCGTCGGCGTCGGGGTCGAAGGGGCGGGGCGCGCTCATGCCGCGGCTGGGCTGACCCGCCCCAGGGCCACGAGGGCGATGGCGCCGAGGAGGGCCACGCCTGTGCGGTCGAGGGCGAGGCCCGGGATCTCGCCCAGGAGCATCCCGAGGTAGACCGCGCCGGCGACGATGAGGATGGCGGTATCCACGGGGAGAAATCTAGCGGGGGTGGCTGGGGACGGGTGGCAGGCCGAGCGGGAGGCCAAGCGCTTGACCGCATCGCACGGAGCGGCTATTATTCAAGTCTGCGGCCGAAGTGGGCCGCCCGTTTATTCTTGCGCTGTCGTACCGGGGAACATGCCGACCATCAACCAGCTGATCAAAGCCGGCCGCAGGGACGAGAAAGCGAAGGAGAAGGCGCCGGCGCTCCGGGGCAACCCGCAGAAGCGCGGCGTGTGCATTCGCGTGTACACCACCACGCCCAAGAAGCCGAACTCCGCGCTCCGCAAAGTGGCGCGCGTGCGCCTCACCAACCAGTTCGAGGTGACGGCGTACATCCCCGGCGAGGGACACAACCTGCAGGAGCACTCGATCGTGCTGATCCGCGGCGGCCGCGTGAAGGACCTGCCGGGCGTCCGCTACCACATCATCCGGGGCACGCTCGACGCCGCGGGCGTGACAGAGCGGAAGCAGAGCCGGTCCAAGTACGGGGCCAAGCGGCCCAAGGCGGCCAAGTGAGCCGCCGGCCGACAGGGGTCAGGCGCACCGTGCCCCCGGACCCGCGCTACGACAGCCAGACCGTGTCGAAGTTCCTGAACAATCTGATGCGGCAAGGCAAGAAGTCCACGTCCGAGGGGATCTTCTACTCGGCGATGGACATCATCGAGCAGCGCACCGGCCAGCCCGGCGTGAATGTGTTCAAGCAGGCGCTGGCGAACGCCAAGCCGGTGGTCGAGGTCAAGAGCCGCCGCGTGGGCGGCGCGACCTACCAGGTGCCGGTCGAGGTGCGGCCGGACCGGCGGACGGCGCTGGCGATGCGGTGGCTGATCCAGTACACGCGGGGGCGCGGCGAGAAGACGATGGCCGACCGCCTGGCGAACGAGCTGATCTCGGCCTCCAAGGGCGAGGGCTCGACCATCAAGAAAAAGGAAGACACGCACCGGATGGCTGAGGCGAACAAGGCGTTCGCCCACTACCGGTGGTAAACCCTTAGCACGACAACACAGGGCTGCTGCTGCAAGCGGCCCCCGCTCGCCCTTCGGGGCGGGCGTCGGCGGAGCGAGACCTGCGGACCTGTCCGCGCACGGTCGCCCCGCGTTTTTGCTGGCCAGAGGAGAGTGATGGCGCGAAGCACCCCGCTCGACCGTCTTCGGAACATCGGCATCATGGCGCACATCGATGCCGGGAAGACGACTACGACCGAGCGCATCCTGTACTACACGGGCCGCACCTACAAGCTGGGTGAGGTGCACGACGGTACGGCCACGATGGACTGGATGGAGCAGGAGCAGGAGCGCGGCATCACGATCACCTCGGCCGCGACGACGACGCACTGGGTCCGCGAAGGCACCGACTACCAGATCAACATCATCGACACCCCCGGCCACGTGGACTTCACCGTCGAGGTGGAGCGCTCCCTGCGGGTGCTGGACGGCGCCGTCGCGGTCTTCTGCGCGGTGGGCGGGGTCGAGCCGCAGTCGGAGACGGTGTGGCGGCAGGCGGACCGGTACGGCGTCCCGCGCATCGCCTTCGTCAACAAGATGGACCGCGTCGGGGCGAATTTCGACAACGTCATCGAGGAGATCCGCGAGCGCCTCGGTGCCAAGGCCTTCCCGGTGCAGATCCCCCTCGGCGAGGGGGAGCTGTTCACCGGCGTGGTGGACGTGCTGCGCCGGGTCGAGATCGTGTGGGACGAGGCGTCGCTCGGCCAGAAGTACCACGAGGCACCGGTGCCGGCCGCGCTCCGGGACCGGGTCGAGACGCTGCGGCGTCAGCTGATCGAGGCGGCGGTCGAGTTCGACGACCAGTTGCTCGAGAAGTACCTGGAGCAGCACGACCTCTCCGACGAGGACGGGCGGCGCGCCGTCCGGAAGGCGACGATCGCCCTCGGCATCGTGCCCGTCTTCTGCGGCTCGGCGTTCAAGAACAAGGGTGTCCAGACGGTGCTCGACGGCGTGGTGGACTACCTGCCGAGCCCGGTGGATATCCCGGCGGTGCAGGGCCACCTCCCGCACCACGACGAATCGCACCTGGCGCGGGCCACCGACGACGACGAGCCGTTCGCGGCGCTGGCCTTCAAGATCGCGACGGACCCCTTCGTGGGCCGCCTCTCCTACATCCGCGTCTACTCGGGTGTCCTCGCCGCCGGCTCCTACGTCCTCAACTCCGTGAAGGACCGCAAGGAGCGGGTCGGCCGCCTGGTGCAGATGCACGCCAACAAGCGGCAGGAGATCGAGGAGGTCCGGGCGGGCGACATCGCGGCGGTGATCGGGCTCAAGGACACGCGCACCGGCGAGACGCTGTGCGACGAGGACCACCCGATCATCCTCGAGGCGATGAAGTTCCCGAACCCGGTGATCGATGTCGCCATCGAGCCCAAGACGAAGGCCGACTCCGACAAGCTCGGGCAGGCGCTCCAGAAGCTTTCGGAGGAGGACCCGACCCTCCGCGTCCACGTGGACCCCGACTCGCAGCAGACGATCATCTCCGGGATGGGCGAGCTCCACCTCGAGATCATCGTCGACCGGATGTTCCGCGAGTTCACGGTGGACGCCAATGTCGGGCGCCCGCAGGTGGCGTACCGGGAGACGGTCCGCGGCGCGGCGAAGAAGGTCGAGGGGCGGTTCGTGCGGCAGACGGGCGGGCACGGGCAGTACGGCCACTGCGTGATCAACCTCGAGCGGGCCGCGAAGGGCGCGGGCTTCGTGTTCGAGGACAAGATCGTCGGCGGCTCCATCCCCCGCGAGTACATCGGACCGGTGGAACAGGGCATCAAGGAGGCGCTGGAGAACGGCGTGCTCGCCGGCTACCCGATGGTGGACGTGAAGGTCGAGTTGATCGACGGGTCCTACCACGAGGTGGACTCGAGCGAGGTGGCGTTCAAGATCGCGGGCTCGATGGCCTTCAAGGCGGCCGCGGAACGCGCCGGCCCGATGCTGCTCGAGCCGATCATGGACGTCGAGGTGGTCACCCCCGCCGAGTACATGGGCGACGTGATGGGCGACCTCTCGAGCCGCCGCGGCAAGATCGGCGGGATGGTGCAGCGCGCCAACGCGCACGTCATCGCCGCGTCCGTCCCCCTCGTCGAGATGTTCGGGTACGCCACCGCGCTGCGCTCGATGAGCCAGGGCCGCGCGGTGTACACGATGCAGTTCTCCCGCTACGAGGAAGTGCCGAAGTCCAAGGCAGACGACATCATCTCCAAGGTGAAGGGCTGAGCCATGGCCAAGGCGAAGTTTGAGCGGACGAAGCCGCACGTGAACGTGGGGACGATTGGGCACGTGGACCACGGGAAGACGACGTTGACGGCGGCGATCACGAAGGTGGCGGCGTCGAAGGGGTGGGCGAAGTACGTCAGTTACGACGAGGTGGCGAAGGCGTCGGAGAGCCAGGGGCGTCGGGACGCGACGAAGATTTTGACGATTGCGACGAGCCACGTGGAGTACAATTCGGAGAAGCGGCACTATGCGCACGTGGACTGTCCGGGACACGCGGACTATGTGAAGAACATGATCACGGGTGCGGCGCAGATGGACGGCGCTATCCTGGTGGTCAGCGCGGTGGACGGGCCGATGCCGCAGACGCGGGAGCACATTCTGCTGGCGCGGCAGGTGAACGTGCCGTCGATCGTGGTGTTTTTGAACAAGTGCGACCTGGTGGACGATCCGGAGTTGCTGGACCTGGTGGAGCTGGAGGTTCGGGAGCTGCTGTCGAAGTACAACTTCCCTGGGGACGAGACGCCGGTGATTCGGGGGTCTGCGAGCCAGGCGTTGGCGGCGGCGAGCGTGGACGATCCGGCGGCGAAGGCGATCTGGGAGTTATTGGAGGCGGTGGACAGTTTCATACCGCAGCCGAAGCGGGACATCGATTTGCCGTTCCTGATGCCGGTGGAGGACGTATTCAGCATCACGGGTCGGGGGACGGTGGCGACGGGGCGGGTGGACCGGGGGAAGGTGAAGGTGCAGGAGGAAGTGGAGCTGGTGGGTTTGGGGGCGACGAAGAAGGCGGTGGTGACGGGGGTGGAGATGTTCCGGAAGTTGTTGGACGAGGGCCAGGCTGGGGACAACATCGGGTTATTGTTGCGGGGGATGGAGAAGCATGAGATCGAGCGGGGGATGGTGTTGGCGAAGCCGGGCTCGATCACGCCGCACACGAAGTATCATGCGGAAGTGTACGTGTTGACGAAGGAGGAGGGGGGCCGGCACACGCCGTTTTTCAAGGGGTATCGGCCGCAGTTCTACTTCCGGACGACGGACGTGACGGGGAACGTGGAGTTGCCGGAGGGGGTGGAGATGGTGATGCCTGGGGACAACGTGCAGATGACGATCACGCTGATCACGCCGATCGCGATGGAGGAGGGGTTGCGGTTCGCGATCCGCGAGGGCGGGCGGACGGTCGGCGCCGGCGTCGTCACCAAGATCCTGGAGTAATCGCATCATGAAGACAGGACGCATCCGGATCCGCCTCAAGGCGTTCGACCACGCGGTGATCGACCAGGCCGCGGCGGACATCTGCCGCACCGCCGAGAAGTCGGGCGCGCAGGTGACGGGCCCGATCCCGCTGCCGACGAAGACGCAGCGGTGGACGGTGCTCCGCAGCCCGCACGTGGACAAGAAGAGCCGCGAGCAGTTCGAGTTGAAGACGCACAAGCGCATCATCGACATCATGGACTCGCGTCCGCAAACGGTGGACGCGCTCACCAAGCTGGATCTGCCGGCGGGCGTGGACGTCGAGATCAAGGTGGAGTAGCGATGGAGGGGATCATCGGGCGCAAGCTGGGGATGACCCAGCTGTTCGGCGCCGACGGCGCAGTGACGCCGGTGACGGTCATCGAGGCGGGCCCCTGCCCGGTTGTGCAGGTGCGTGCGGGTGCGGAAGGGAAGCCTGCGCGCGTGCAGCTGGGCTTCGAGACCGCGAAGACGCACCGCGCCGGCAAGGCGCGGATCGGGCACGCCGCGAAGGCGGGGCTCGACGCCGCGCCGCGCGTGCTGCGCGAGTTCTCCTGGAGTCACACGGAGGCGGAGGTGCCGGGGCCCGGCGCCGTCGTGACCGTGGCGGCCTTCGCGGAGGGCCAGACGGTGAAGGTCACCGGGACCTCGAAGGGCCGCGGCTTCCAGGGCGTCGTGCACCGCTACGGCTTCCACGGCGGGCCGGCCTCGCACGGCAACACGCGGTACCGCAAGCCCGGCTCGGTCGGGCCCGGCACGAACCCGTCCCGGGTCATCAAGGGCAAGAAGATGCCGGGCCACATGGGCGCGGCGCGGACGACGCAGATCCGGCTCACGGTCGTGAGGGTGGACGCCGAGCGGAACCTGCTGTTCGTGCGCGGCGCGGTGCCGGGGCCGATGCGCGGCATCGTGACGGTGCGGAAGGAGGGCTCGTGAGCACGGTGCTCGAGGCGGCGGCCTACACCGCCGAGGGGGCGCGTCGTCGCCACGCCGTGCAGTTGCCGGCCGACCCGTTCGACGGGCGGGTGCACGAGGCGGCCCTGCACCACGCGGTCCGGGCCTACATGGCCAACCAGCGCCAGGGCACGGCGCAGACCAAGACCCGCGGTTTCGTGACGGGCGGGAACCAGAAGCCGTGGCGCCAGAAGGGCACCGGGCGGGCCCGGCAGGGCTCGATCCGCTCGCCGCTCTGGCCGGGCGGCGGCACGGCCTTCGGGCCCCACCCGCGCGATTACCGGATGGGCATCCCGAAGAAGGTGCGGCACCTCGCGCTGCGCTCGGCGTTCAGCGCGCGGGCGCTGGAGCGCGCCGTGTGCGTCGTCGAGCCGCTCACCTTCGAGCAGCCGAAGACGAAGCAGATTATGGCATTGCTCGACCGGATGGAGCTTGGCGGGAAGCGGGTCCTGATCCTGACGCACGGCGACAACCGCAACGCCATCCTCTCGGCGCGCAACATCCCCGACGTCGCGGTGCAGCGCTACCAGGACGCGAACCCCTACGAGATCCTGCGGGCCGACGTGGTGGTGATCGAGGAGCCGGCGCTCGGTCCTCTGGCGGAGGGGGCGGACCTGGGCGAGTCCCCGGCGCGCCGCGTCAGGGAGCCGAAGGCGGCGGAGCCGGTCGCGGTCGAGGGCGAGGCCGAGGCGGCGCCGAAGAAGAAGACGACCGCGAAGAAGGCGAAGGCGGCCGCGCCGAAGAAGGCCGCGGCGAAGAAGCCGGCGGCGAAGAGCGGCAAGGACGCGGCGGCCGAGAAGGCGAAGAAGCCGTCCAGGAAGAAGGAGTAGGCGATGCCGCAGCTCTACCGCACGATCGTGAAGCCGGTGGTGACCGAGAAGTCCTCGGCGGCATACGAGCGCGCCAAGGTGTACACCTTCCGGGTGCACACCAAGGCATCAAAGCCGGAGATCCGGGACGCCATCGAGCACCTGTTCGGCGTCACGGTCACCGACGTCCGCACGATGCTGATGCGCGCCAAGGCGCGGAAGGCGGGTGGGATGGGGCGCGGGCGCGAAGGGCGCCGCCCCCAGTGGAAGAAGGCGATCGTCGTCCTGAAGGACGGCGACGTGATCCCGATCTTCGAGGGTTGAGGTTATGGGAATCCGGCAGTTCAGGCCCGTCACGTCGGGGCAGCGGTTCCGGGTCATCTCGGACTTCGCGGAGATCACGCGGAGCGAGCCGGAGCAGTCGCTCCTCGAGCCGCTGCACTCGAGCGGCGGGCGGAACAACCAGGGGCACGTCACGACGCGCTACCGGGGCGGCGGGCACAAGCGGCGGTACCGCAAGATCGACTTCCGCCGGGACAAGTTCGGCATCCCGGGGCGGGTGACGGAGATCGAGTACGATCCGAACCGCTCGGCGCGGATCGCGCTCGTCACCTACGCGGACGGCGAGAAGCGCTACATCGTGCACCCGCGCGGCCTGCAGGTCGGCGCCACGGTGGTCTCGGGCCCGGGGGCGGACATCCGCCTCGGCAACGCCGTGCCGCTGAGCGAGATCCCGCTCGGCACGATGGTGCACAACATCGAGCTCAAGCGGGGCCGCGGCGCGCAGTTGGCCCGCTCGGCGGGCGCCGGCGCACAGGTGATGGCGAAGGAAGGGGCCTTCGCGACGCTCAAGCTGATGAGCAGCGAGGTGCGGATGGTGCGGGGCGAGTGCCTGGCGACGATCGGCCAGGTGGGCAACGTCGAGCACGAGCTGGAGAGCATCGGGAAGGCCGGCAAGTCGCGCTGGCTCGGCCGGCGCTCGAAGGTGCGCGGCGTGGCCAAGAACCCGGTCGACCACCCGCTCGGTGGTGGCGAGGGCAAGTCGAGCGGCGGGCGCCCACCGGTGAGCCCCTGGGGCAAGCCGGAAGGCGTGAAGACCCGCCACAAGAAGAAGGCCAGCACGAAGCTCATCATCCGTGGCCGCAAGCGCGGCAAGGCGACGCAATAATGGCACGCAGCGTCAAGAAAGGACCGTTCGTCGACGCACGCCTCCTCGCTCGCGTCCTGGAGCTGAACCGGAAGAACGAGAAGCGGGTGCTCAAGACGTGGTCGCGGTCGTCCACAGTCACGCCGGACTTCGTCGGGCACACGCTGGCCGTGCACAACGGCAACAAGTTCGTCCCGGTCTACGTGAGCGAGAACATGGTCGGGCACAAGCTCGGCGAGTTCGCGCCGACCCGGCTGTTCCGCGGTCACAGCGGCAAGCTGTCGGCGGACAAGAAGGCCAAGCTCGAAGAGGGCGCGCCGGCCCCGGCACCGGCGCCGGCCGCGAAGGCGTAGGCGATGGAAGCACACGCGATCCAACGGACGGTGCGCCAGTCCCCGCGCAAGATGCGGCTGGTCGTGGACCTCATCCGCGGCAAGCCGGTCGGGGAGGCGTTCAGCATCCTCAAGTTCAGCAAGAAGGGCGCGGCGAAATCGGTGTCGAAGGTGCTGCTGTCGGCGGTGAGCAACGCCCGGCAGAAGGCACTGGCGGCGTCGGAGCGGCTGGACGAGGACGACCTGGTGGTGAAAACGGTGACCGTCGACGAGGGCCCGACGCTGAAGCGGCAGCAGCCCGCGGCCATGGGACGGGGGATGCCCCTCAAGAAGCGGACGAGCCACGTGAGGATCCTCGTGGCCACGAAGGAGCACTGAGCGTGGGACAGAAGACGCATCCGTACGGGTTCCGCCTTGGCATCGTGAAGCCGTGGCGCTCGCGCTGGTTCGCGAGCAAGGAATTCCCGACGCTGCTCAAGGAAGACGAGCTGATCCGCACCTACCTGCGGACGCGACTGCAGCACGCGGCTATCGCCGACGTGCACATCGACCGGAAGCCGGGGAAGGTGCTGGTGACGGTGCACACCGGCCGGCCGGGCGTGGTGATCGGCAAGCGCGGGGCGGAGGTGGACAAGCTCCGCGACGAGCTGGCGCAGCTGACGGGCAAGGAGGTCGGGATCAACGTCGAGGAGATCAAGCGGCCGGAGCTCGACGCCCAGCTCGTGTCCGACAACGTGGCGCACCAGCTCGCGCAGCGCATCAGCTTCCGCCGCGCGATGAAGCGGGCGGTTCAGTCGACGATGCGGATGGGGGCGCAGGGGATCAAGATCAAGTGCGGCGGCCGGCTCGGGGGCGCGGAGATCGCGCGGGTCGAGGGCTACCACGAGGGGCGGGTGCCGCTCCACACGCTGCGGGCCGACGTGGACTACGCGACCTCGACGGCGAAGACGACGTACGGCACCATCGGCGTGAAGGTCTGGATCTTCAAGGGCGAGATCGTCGAGGATGGTCGCGGCCGCACCTACAGCACGGGGGCGTGAGCGATGCTCGCGCCGAAGCGGGTCAAGTTCCGCAAGATGATGAAGGGCCGCATGCGCGGCGTGGCCACCCGCGGCCAGACGGTGGCGTTCGGCCGCTTCGGGCTGCAGGCGACGGATGCCGGCTGGGTCTCGAACCGCCAGATCGAGGCGGCGCGCGTCGCGATGACGCGGCAGATGAAGCGCGGTGGCAAGCTGTGGATCCGGATCTTCCCGGACAAGCCGATCACCAAGAAGCCGGCCGAGACTCGGATGGGGAAGGGGAAGGGCAACCCGGAGGGGTGGGTGGCCGTGGTGAAGGCCGGCCGGGTGCTGTTCGAGATCGAGGGCGTCCCGGAGCAACTGGCGCGCGACGCGATGGCGCTGGCGTCGGCGAAGCTGCCGATCGGCACCCGCTTCGTGGTGCGGGAGGACTAGGGCGATGGCGCTGGAGCAGCTGAAGCTGGGCATGATCCGCGAGATGACCGACGTGGAGATCCACGCCAAGATCGCGGAGTACCGGAAGGAGGGCTTCGGGATGCGCTTCAAGCAGGCCACCGAGGTCCTCGCCAACCCCAACGAACTCAGGATCGCCCGGCGGACGGTGGCCCGGCTCCAGACGGTGCTGGCCGAGCGCGCGGCGAAGGCGAAGTCGGCATGAGCGAACAGCAGACGCGCGCGCGGCGCAAGGTCCGCGTCGGGACGGTGGTGAGCGCGAAGATGCAGAAGTCGGTGGTCGTCGTGCTCCGGCGGCGCGTCGCGCACCCACTGTACGGCAAGCAGGCGACGCGGTCGAAGCGCATCGCGGCGCACGATGAACGCAACGAGGCCCGCGTGGGCGATGTCGTCCGCGTGATGGAGACCCGCCCCCTCTCGAAGACGAAGCGCTGGAGAGTGGTCGGGATCGTCGAGCGGGTGGAGTAGGGAGGGGCCGTGGTCCAGCAGGAAACGATCGTCAAGATCGCCGACAACTCCGGGGCCAAGCGGGCGCTGGTGATCCGCGTGCTGGGAGGGTCGAAGCGCCGGTACGCCGGTCTCGGCGACGTGGTCATCGTCGCGATCAAGGTTGCCCTGCCCACCGGCACCGTGAAGAAGGGCGAAGTCGCCCGCGCGGTGGTGGTGCGCACGGCCAAGGAGACGCGCCGCAAGGATGGCAGCTACATCCGGTTCGACGAGAACGCGGCGGTCATCATCGACGAGCAGAACGAGCCCCGCGCGACCCGCATCTTCGGGCCCGTGGGCCGAGAGCTGCGCGAGAAGAAGTTCATGAAGATCGTGAGCCTCGCGCCGGAGGTGCTCTAGATGCGGATACTGGTCAAGCGCGCCAAGCCCACGGCGCCGCGCCAACTGCGGCCCAAGCTGCACATCACCAAGGGGGACACCGTCGTGGTGCTCTCGGGTGACGACAAGGGCAAGCGGGGCAAGGTGCTGAAGGTGCTGCCCAAGAAGGGCCGCGTGGTGGTGGAGGGTGTGGCCATCGCCAAGCGCCACCGCAAGGCGCGGCAGCAGGGCGAGGAGAGCCAGATCGTCGAGTTCCCGGCGCCCATCGCGGCGTCGAAAGTGATGCTGATCGATCCTAAGGAGGACCGCCCGACGCGCGTCCGCCGGCGGGTCGACGAGGACGGGACGGTGGAGCGGATCGCGGTGCGGTCCGGCGAGCCCATCCCGCGGAATCGGTAGGAGCCATGGCGGAGACGAAGAAGAAGCAGCCGCAGCAGCAAGGGAAGAAGGCGAAGGGCGGCAAGGGCGCCGCGGGCGCTCCCGAGGCGGCGGCCCAGGCGGCGCCGCCCGAGCCGGCCGAGCCGGCCCCCGTGCCGCGGTTGCGGGTGCACTACGCCGAGCGGGTACGGCCGGCCCTGGCGCGCCAGTTCGGGTTCTCGAACCCGCACCAGATCCCGCGGGTCGTGAAGATCGTGCTCAACGTCGGCTTCGGCGAGGGCCCCAAGGTGCCCAAGGCGCTCGAGGCCATCGTGGCGGAGCTGGGCGCGATCACCGGCCAGAAGCCGGTCGTCACGCGGGCCAAGAAGGCGATCTCGAACTTCTCGCTGCGGGCGGGGATGGCGATCGGCGCGGCCGTGACGCTGCGGGGCGTGCGGATGTACGAGTTCCTGGACCGCTTCATCGGCATCACGGTACCCCGCATCCGCGACTTCCGTGGGCTGCCGACCAACAGCTTCGACGGCCGGGGCAACTTCAGCTTCGGCGTGAAGGAACAGATGATCTTCCCGGAGATCGAGTACGACAAGGTCGAACGGATCCACGGGATGGACATCACGATCGTGACGAACGCGGGCCGCGATGACCTGGCCCTGGCACTGCTCCGCGAGATGGGCATGCCCTTCCGGGGCGAGTCGCCCGTCGTCGTCGGCTGAATCACATCGAGGAACCGATGGCCAAGAAGTGCTGGACGGAGAGGGTAAAGCGGAAGCCGAAGTTCTCGACGCGGGCGTACACGCGCTGTCAGCGGTGCGGGCGGTCGCGGGCGGTGCTGCGGAAGTTCGGCCTGTGCCGGATCTGCTTCCGTGAACTGGCCCTGCGGGGCGAGATCCCGGGCGTGCGCAAGGCCAGCTGGTAGGCGAGGAGCGACACACACCTATGAGCATGAGCGATCCCGTCGCGGACATGCTGTCACGCATCCGCAACGCGTGCCAGGCGAAGCACCGTCGGGTGGATATCCCGGTCTCCAAGCTGAAGGTGGAGATGGCCCGGTTGCTGCGCGACAACAACTACCTCCAGGACTTCCAGGTCCTGGACGACGGCCGCCACGGCCTGCTGCGCCTGTACCTGCGCTACCACCAGGGCGACCAGCCGGTGATCCGCGAGTTGCGGCGCGTCTCCACGCCCGGCCTGCGGCGGTACGTCGGCGTGCGGGAGATCCCGCACGTGCGCAACGGTCTCGGCATGGCCATCCTCTCGACGCCCAAGGGGCTGATGACCGACCGCGAAGCGCGCAAGGCGCATCTCGGCGGCGAGCTCCTGGCGGTGGTCTGGTAGGAGGCCGTCCATGTCGCGCATCGGCAAGAAACCCGTCCCCCTGCCCGCCGGCGTCACCGCATCGACGTCGGGGCACGTCGTCACCGTGAAGGGACCGAAGGGCGAACTGACCCGCCGGCTGCACCCCGAGCTCACCGTGCGGGTGGAGGGGGACACGGTGCTGGTCGAGCGGCCGTCGGATGCCGCCAAGCACAAGGCGCTCCACGGCCTCTCCCGGACACTGGTCGCCAACATGGTCGAGGGCGTCACGAAGGGCTACGAGAAGCGGTTGGAGATCGTCGGCGTCGGCTACCGCGCCGAGGCGAAGCCCTTCGGGCTGACCCTCTACGTGGGGCTCTCGCACCCGGTGGACATCAAGGCGCCTCCGGGCATCAAGCTGTCAGCGGACCAGCCGACGGTCGTGAAGATCGCGGGCAACGACAAAGAACTCGTCGGCCAGCTCGCCGCCGAGATCCGCGGCATCCGGCCGCCCGAGCCGTACAAGGGCAAGGGCATCCGATACGCGGGCGAACAGGTGCGGCGCAAGGCCGGCAAGACGGGGGCGAAGTGACGTGAGGCCCATTCGGAAGCCGCGCACGGCGGAGGAGCGGCGCAAGCGCCGCCACTTCCGCGTGCGCAAGACGATCAGTGGGACGCCGGAACGGCCGCGCCTCGTGGTGTTCCGCTCCCTCAAGCACATCTACGCGCAACTGGTCGACGACCAGCGCGGCGCGGTCCTCTTCGGCGTGGCCGACCGGTCCGAGGGCGTGGCCAGGACCGACGGCGGCAAGGTCGCCAAGGGCTTCGCCGTCGGATTGGCGCTCGCCGAGAAGGCCAAGGCGCAGGGGATCACCCGGATCGTGTTCGACCGGGCCGGGTACGCGTATCACGGGCGCGTCAAGGCGGTGGCCGACGGCGCGCGCAAAGGCGGACTGGAGTTCTAGCGGATGGCGAGAGAGCAGCAGCGGGACCAGCGGCGCGGCCGCGAACGCGAGCGGGAGCGCGAGAACGAGTTCATCGAGAACGTGGTCAGCATCAACCGCGTGGCCAAGGTCGTGAAGGGCGGCCGGCGGTTCTCGTTCAACGCGCTCGTCGCCGTCGGGGACGGCAACGGGCACGTCGGCGTGGCGACCGGTAAGGCGAACGAGGTCAGCGAGGCCGTCCGGAAGGCCGTCGAGGCGGCCCGGAAACAGATGGTCGAGGTCCCGCGGACGGGCGCCACGATCCCGCACGAGGTGCTGGGCAGGCACGGAGCGGGGAAGGTGCTCCTCAAGCCGGCGGCCCCCGGTACCGGCGTGATCGCCGGCGGCCCGGTGCGCGCCGTGCTCGCGTGCGCGGGTGTCCACGACATCCTGACCAAGAGCCTCGGCAGCAACAATCCGCACAACGTGGTACGCGCGACGATGGACGGGCTGGTGAACCTGGTGACGGTCGAGCGCATCGCGCGCGAGCGCGGCGTCGAGGTCTCGTCACTGGGATACAAGCCGCGGCAGGAGGCGGCGGCGCATGCCCGATAAGGCGAAGGCCCCGGCGGGCCGGTTGCGGGTGAAGCAGGTGAAGAGCGGCATCGGCGCACCGGCCGTGCACAAGCGCACGCTGCGCGCCATCGGGCTGCGGCACCACCAGGCCGTGATCGAGGTCGCCGACACCCTCTCGATGCGCGGCATGCTCTTGCAGGTGCGTCACCTCGTCCAGGTGACGCCGGTCGCGGAGGCGCCATGAGCAGCGAGAAGACCGACAGCCGTGTGTCGCTGTCGTCCCTGCGGCCCCCCAAGGGCTCGACCCACGCGCCCAAGCGCCTCGGTCGCGGCCCCGGCTCGGGCCACGGCAAGACGGCGGGCAAGGGCCACAAGGGCCAGAAGGCGCGCTCGGGCGGGCACGTCCGGCCCGGCTTCGAAGGCGGCCAGATGCCCCTCATCCGCCGCGTGCCGAAGCGCGGGTTCACCAATCCGTTCAAGGTGCGCTGGCAGATCGTCAGCCTCGAGAAGCTCGGCGCGTTCGCCGGCCGCGAGGTGACGGTGGCGGCGCTCGCCGAGGCGGGGATCGTGGACCGGACCGACGTGGGCGTGAAGCTGCTGGCCGACGGCGACGCCCCGCAGGGGCTGGTCGTCAAGGGAGTGGCCCTGTCGGCGTCCGCGCGCCGCAAGATCGAAGCGGCCGGCGGGCGCGTGGAGGAGTAGCCGGTGACCGCGCCCCGGATCCCCAACGTCTTCAAGATCCCGGAGCTCAAGGAGAAGATCCTCTTCACGCTTCTCTGCCTGCTCCTGTACCGGCTCGGGGCCCACATCACCGTGCCGGGCATCGATGCGCGGGCTCTCACCGACTTCTTCCGCAACCAGAACAGCCAGACGCTCTTCGGCCTGTACGACATGTTCACGGGCGGGGCGCTGGCGCGCGCGACGGTGTTCGGCCTCGGCATCATGCCGTACATCTCCTCGAGCATCTTCTTCCAGCTGGTCGGCGCCGTCATCCCGACCGTCGAGAAGCTCCAGAAGGATGAGGACGGGCGGAAGCGCATCACCCAGTGGACCCGCTACCTGACGGTGGTGCTCGCCGCGGGGCAGGCGTGGGGCTACACGATGTTCCTCGAGGGGATGCAGGGCGCCGTCGGGCACCCCGGCTGGGGCTTCCGCATCATCTCGGTTCTCACGCTCACCACGGGCGGCGTGTTCGTGATGTGGCTCGGCGAGCAGATCACCGAGCGCGGCCTCGGCAACGGGATGAGCCTGCTCATCTTCTTCTCTATCGTCGAGCGCGGCCTGCCGGCGCTGGTGCAGACGATGGAGTTCCTGCGGACCGGTGCGCTCACCTGGCCGCGGCTGATCATCCTCACGGTCGTGATGCTCGCCGTGGTCTGGTTCACCGTCGCGATGATGGTGGCCGCGCGCCGCATCCCCATCCAGATCCCGCGCAAGGTGATGGGCCGCGGGCGCATCCGCGAGGGCCAGAAATCGTTCATCCCGCTCCGGCTCAACTCCGCCGGCGTGATGCCCATCGTGTTCGCGCAGTCCATCATCATCGTGCCGGGCACGCTGGCGCAGTTCTCCAACGTGCCCTGGCTGCGCGACGTGGCCAACGAGTTCCAGCCCGGCTCGTGGGTCTACTACGTCAGCAACATCGTCCTGATCGTGTTCTTCACCTACTTCTACACGGCGATCATCTTCAACCCGATGGACCTGTCGGAGAACCTCAAGAAGCAGGGCGGGTTCATCCCGGGCGTGAAGCCCGGCAGCCGCACGGCCGAGTACATCGACCAGGTGCTCTCGCGCGTCACGCTCCCCGGCTCCCTGTTCCTCGTCGCCATCGCGATGATGCCCTTCGCGATCTTCGACGTGGCGAACGTGCCGTTCCAGTTCGGCGGCACTTCACTCCTCATCGTCGTGGGCGTCGCCCTGGACACGGTGCAGCAGATGCAGCAGCATATGATCCTGCGCCAGTACGACGGGTTCATGAAGCAGGGGCGGATCCGGTTCCGTGGACGGCAGAGGTTCATGTAGACCAGGTGATAGGTGATGGGTGATACGTGATGGGTGATAGGTGATAGGTGAGAGGGACAGGGGACGGTGAGCGTCTCCTGTCCCTCGTGCCATCCGCGACGCAACGAGAGAGCGAGGGCGCGATGTACGTCATGATCCTTGGAGCACCCGGTTCGGGGAAGGGCACGCAGGGAAAGATCCTCGCGGGCCACCTGGGCATCCCGCAGGTATCCACCGGCGACCTGCTGCGCGCCGCCGTGAAGGCCGGTACGCCCCTCGGCAAGCAGGCGCAGGGCTACATGGACCAGGGGCTCCTCGTTCCCGACGAGGTCATCATCGGGCTCATCCGGGAGATCCTCGACTCCGACACGGGACGGGGCGGCGTGCTGATGGACGGGTTCCCGCGCACCGTCGCGCAGGCCGGGGCGGTGGACCGCATCCTCGGGGAGAAGGGGAATCGCGTGGATCACGTGGCCCTGCTCGAGGTGGACGAGCAGGAACTGGTGCAGCGCCTCCTCGCCCGTGCCGCGAAGGAAGGGCGCAGCGACGACAACCTCGAGTCCATCGAGCGGCGGCTGCGCGTCTTCCACGAGCAGACGGAGCCACTCCTCGCCTACTACGAGACGCAGGGCGTCGTGCGCCGCGTGGCCGGGATGGGCGACATCGACGCCATTCAGCAGCGTCTCCGGGCCGCCGTCGCCGAGTGATCACAGTCAAGTCGGCCCGCGAGCTGGATCTGATGGCGCGCGCGGGCCGCATCGTCGGGGCGACGCTCGCGCTCGTGGCGGAGCGGACGCGCCCGGGGAAGAGCACGCTCGACCTCGACGCCGTCGCCGAGGAGTTCATCCGCTCCCACGACGGCGCCACACCCTCGTTCAAGGGGCTCTACGGCTTCCCGGCGACGCTGTGCACGTCGCTGAACGACGAGGTGGTGCACGGCATCCCCTCCAAGCGGCGGGTGCTCGAGGAGGGCGACATCCTCAGCGTGGACGTGGGCGTGTGCATCGGCGGCTTCCACGCCGACAGCGCCGTCACCGTGCCCGTCGGCCGGATCGGCCCCGACGCCGAGGGCCTCCTCCGCACCACTCAGGAGGCTCTCGCCGCGGGGATCGCCGTGGTGCGGGCCGGCGCGCACGTGGGCGACGTCGGCCACGCCGTCCAGGAGGTGGCCGAAGCGGCGGGGTTCAGCGTTGTCCGCGAACTCGTGGGGCACGGCATCGGTTCCTCCTTCCACGAGGAGCCGCAGATCCCCAACTTCGGCTCTCCGCGAAAGGGCCATCGGCTGGTGGCGGGGATGACCATCGCCATCGAGCCGATGATCAACCGCGGCCGCCGCGAGGTGCGCACCCTGTCCGACAAGTGGACGGTCGTCACGGTGGATGGTTCCCTCTCCGCGCACTTCGAGCACACCGTGGTCGTGGCCGAGAACGGCGCCCGCATCCTCACCGAACGTCCGGCTCCACCAGGTCGATAACTCGCAACTGCCAGCCCGACAACAGGTTGCCCGTCGTCTTGCCGCGTGTGACGGCGCTGCTGTCCGTTCTGCGGGACTCCTCCAACCGAGCCTGAAGCCCGGGGCCTGGCCCTCAGCCGCCGATCGCCGCTTCCACGGCGGCCGCGGCCCGCGCCGCGTCCCGGCGGGCTCCCTCGAGCAGCGTCGCGGCCTCCGCGACGAGCGGGGCGCCCGCGGATCCCTCCGGCATCGCCACCACGTTGATGCGCACGTTGTAGGCGGCCCCCCTGGCCGCCGCCTCGGCCAGCAGGCCCGCCACTCCGGCGTCCGACACGGCGTTGCGATTGCCCGCCTCGGCGGCACGGGCCGCCAGTGCCGCGACGTCGCGCGCGGCGCGCAGTGTCTCAAGCGGAATCCGGGTAGCGTGGAGGAGCGCCGTTTGAATGGCGGCGGATCGCTCGGCCTCCCGGGACTTCGGGATGCCATACGCGGCGCTCACGGCGTCGTAGGCGGCCGCGTCCTCGTCACCGAGGCGCTCGAGTCGCGCCCGCAGCTCCTCCGCACGCTCGATGAGCGCCCGGAACTCGGCATCCACTTCCGCGTACTTCTTCCGGCCGACGGTGAGCCGCCCGACCATCGCGCCGAGTGCCGCCGCGATCCCACCGGCGATGGCCGAGACGGTTCCGCCCCCGGGGGATGGATTCGACGACGCCACCCGGTCCATCCACTCCGAGAGGCCAGGGCCGGCGGATTTCCGGACATTCGCTTCGAGAATGTGCCCCACCATCGGGTCCTGTAGCCGGATGTGCGCCGCCGCCGCCGCGTGCACCGCGCGTTCCGGCACGAGCCCCACGATCTCGCTGCGCGCCACATCCGCGCCTGCGGCCCGCGCGGCCGTGGCGACGGCGTCGTAGGCCACGTGCAGCGGCGTGGCGTCCATGTCGAGGAGGTTCATCGAGATCTGCGGCTCGCCCTCCACGTCGAATCCTCGGGCCTGCACCGCCGGGAGACCGCCGTCGGAACTCCGCACGGCCTTCGCGATCGTCCTGGCGAGCGCGATCTCGCCGCCCGTGAGGTAGACGTTGTACGCGACGAGGAACGGCCGCGCGCCGACGGCGGTCGCGCCGGCGGTCGGGTGGATGCGGGCCGGACCGAAATCCGGCGCGCGCGCCGGATCGGTCCCGATGGCCTCGCGCAGGCCCTCGAACTCGCCGCGGCGCACGTCCGGGAGCCGCTCGCGCTCGGGGCGCGTCGCCGCGCGGGCGTAGAGGAAGACGGGGATCTCCAGCTCCTTCCCGACGCGTTCGCCGAGCCGCCGCGCGAGCTGGACGCATTCGTCCATCGTCACGTCCTCGAGCGGGACGAACGGCACCACGTCGGTGGCGCCCATCCGCGGGTGTTCACCAGAATGCCTGGTGAGGTCGATGCGCTCCCGCGCCGCGCGGATGGCGCGGAACGCGGCCTCCACGGCGGCGTCCGGCGGGGCCACGAAGGTGAACACCGAGCGGTGGTGGCTGGCGTCGGCCTGGACATCGAGCAGGCGGACGCCCGGCACCGACGTGAGCGCGGCGCTCAGCGCGTCGAGGGTCGCGCGGTCGCGCCCCTCGCTGAAGTTGGGGACGCACTCGACGAGAGCGGTCATTGGAGAGCCAGGGGCCGGGGTTCAGGGGTCGGGGCTCAGGGGTCAGGGGTCAGGGGTCAGGGGCGATGGTGCGCCACACGAGTGGAGGAGGTTCCGCAGCCACGCGTGGATGGCGGGGTTCCCCGCGACGACGCTGCCGCGGCGGGTGGTGACGTCCGTACCACCGGTGTGGTCGGTGACGACGCCGCCGGCCTCGCGCACGAGGAGCGCTCCGGCGGCCACATCCCACGGCTGGAGGGCGAGCTCCCAGAAGCCGTCGAATCGACCGGCCGCCACGTCGCACAGATCGAGGGCGGCGGAGCCGGGGCGGCGCAGGCCGCCGGCCTCGCGCACGATCGCGGCGAACTGGCGCTGGTAGAGTGGGAGCTGCTCCAGCTCGCTGTAGGGGAAGCCGGTGCCGACGAGCGCGAGGCGCGGCTCCCGCACCGCCGATACGGCGATCCGGCGGCCGTCCTGCCACGCACCGCCACCGCGCACCGCGTGGTAGCGGATGCCGGCCGGCACGTGGACGACCGCCCCGACCAGCGGCTCGCCGTCCCGCACCGCCGCGATGGACACCGCGTACATCGGGAATCGGTGCAGGAAGTTCGTCGTGCCGTCGAGAGGGTCCACTATCCACGTGAGCCCCTCGCGTGCGCCGTCGGGGGTGAGCTCCTCGCCGACCACCCGGCTGCCGGGCACTTCGCTCACGAGCACCTCGGCGATGAGCCGCTCGGCCGCGAGGTCGACCTCCGTGACGAAGTCGGAGGGGCGCTTCTCCGACCACGACTCCGGTCCGAGCCGGCCCTCCTGCTCGCGCAGGAACGCGGCGGCGCGGTCGGCCGCAAGTTGCGCTGCGGCCAGGAGTTGAGTGAGCTCGGATTTCACTTGCCAGGCCCCCCGGGGCGTCTTAGCTTGGGCGGATGCACCGTATCTTCAGCGGCATCCAGCCCTCGGGCGAACTCCACATCGGGAACTACCTCGGCGCCATCAGGAATTGGGTCGCGCTCCAGGCGCAGCACGAGTGCATCTACGGCATCGTGGATCTGCACGCGATCACCCAGCCCTACGATACTGCAACCCTCGCGCCACGGACGATCGAGATGGCCGTCGGCCTGCTCGCGGCCGGCATCGATCCGTCGCGTTCCACGCTCTTCGTGCAGTCGCACGTGCCGCAGCACGCCGAGTTGATGTGGGCCCTGAACACGGTCACGCCGCTGGGCGAGCTGGAGCGGATGACGCAGTTCAAGGAGAAGTCCGCCCGCCAGGAGAGCGTACCCGCCGGGTTGCTCAACTACCCCATCCTGCAGGCGGCCGACATCCTCCTCTACAAGGCCGACGGCGTACCGGTGGGTGAGGACCAGCTCCAGCACCTCGAGCTGGCGCGGGAGATCGCGCGGCGCTGGAACACCCGCTTCGGCGTGAAGACGTTCCCGGAGCCGCAGCCGCTCATCTCGCAGGCGCGCCGCATCATGGGGCTCGACGGGCGGGCGAAGATGTCGAAGAGCCTCGGCAACACCGTCGGAGTGCTCGACCCGCCGGAGGCGGTGTGGGAGAAGCTGCGCCCCTCGATCACCGACCCGGCGCGCAAGACCCGCAAGGACCCGGGCGACCCCGAGGTCTGCAACATCTTCACGATGCACCGCGTGTTGTCCACGCCGGAGCAGGTGTCGCACGTGGACGGGCAATGCCGGACGGCCGGCTGGGGATGCCTCGACTGCAAGCGCCTGCTGGCGGACAATATGATAGCCGAGTTGGCGCCGGTCCGGGAGCGCGCGGCGGAGCTGCGGGCGCACCCGGAGCGGGTGCGCGAGGTGCTGGCGGCGGGTGCCGAGCGGTGCCGGGCGATCGCCGCGGCGACGATGGCGGAGGTCCGCGACGCGATGGGCCTGGCTGCCCCCTGAGCCTCTGATGCCGCGCCGGCTGGTGGTGGACCTCGCGGCGACGCGCCCCATCTGGCGCGCGCCTGAGAGCTTCGTGGTCGCGCTGCGGTCGGCGGCCCCTGCGGATTGGGAGGTCGTGCCGGTCGCTGCGGCGGTGAGCAGCGATGGCGACGGGAGCGGCGGCTCGGCGGAGGCCGTGGCTGTGGCGGGTGGCGCCGAGGTGTACATTGGATACGGCCTCCCGCCGGCAATCCTGGACGCGGCACGCGGCACGCTCCGCTGGGCGCACAGCGCCGCGGCGGGTGTGAGCGCGAGCCTCGGGGCGCTCGTGGGCGCCTCCGGCGTGGTCTTCACCAATTCGGCGGGCGTGCACGCCGAACCGATGGCCGAGTGGGCGGTGGGCGCGGTGCTGCACTTCTTCCGGGGCATCGACCGCGTCGTCCGGGCACAGGCCGAGGGCCGCTGGGCGAAGGATGCGCTGACAGCGCTGCCGACGCCGCTGCGCGAGGTGGCGGGCTCCACCGCGGTGGTGTTCGGGCTTGGCGGTATCGGGACCGCGGTCGCGCGGCGCCTCGTGGCGCTCGGCGCGAAGGTGCGGGGCGTGCGGAGGCGGCCGGAACTCGGCGCGCCGGCCGGCGTGGAGCTGTTCGGACCGGACCGATGCGCGGACGCGCTGGCCGGGGCCGACATCCTGGTGGTGGCCGCGCCGCTGACGGACGGCACGCGCGGCGCGCTGGGCACCGCCGAGCTGACGGGGCTGGCGATAGGCGCAGTGGTGGTGCTCCTTTCGCGGGGCAAGGTGCTCGACGAGGCGGTGCTGCTCGCCGCGCTCGCCTCCGGCCGGGTGGGCGCCGCGGCCCTCGACGTCTACGCCGAAGAGCCGTTGCCCGCGGGGCACTCGTTCTGGACGCACCCGCGGGTGCTGGTCTGTCCGCACGTCTCGGCGGTGTCGCCGCGGTTCTGGGAGCGGGAACAGGAGCTGGTGCTGGACAACTGGACACGCTACCGCGCGGGGCGGGAGCTGCGGAACCGGGTGGACCTGGTCGCGGGGTACTGACGGATGGAGAAGATCATCAAGGCGGCAGTGGATCGCGGCGCCTCCGACCTGCACATCAAGGCGGGCGACGTCTTCCGCGCGCGCATCGACGGCAAGCTCGTCCCGCTGACGAAGCAGCGTCTGACCCCGGAGCAGACGAAGGCGATCGCCCTGCGGTTCATCCCCGGCGAAGAGGACCGCGCGCGGATCGACAGGATCCTGGACTTCGACTGCTCGTGGGGCGCGCCGGGCATCGGGCGGTTCCGCGTCAACATCCTGCGGCAGCGCTCGTCGTTCATGATCGTGATGCGCGTCATCCCCTTCGAGGTGCCGACGCTGGAGCAGCTGCAGCTGCCATCCGTCCTCCAGACGGTGGCGTCCGGGGAGCGCGGGATGATCCTCGTCACCGGCGTCACGGGGAGCGGCAAGAGCTCGACGATGGCGGCGATGATCGACCACATCAACCGGACGACGCAGAAGCACATCGTCACCCTCGAGAACCCCATCGAGTTCCTGCACCGCGACGTGAACTGCTCGCTCACGCAGCGCGAGATCGGCACCGACACCGAGAGTTTCCGCACCGGCCTGCGGGCGGCGCTGCGGCAGGACCCCAACGTCATCCTCATCGGCGAGATGCGCGACCCGGAGACGGTGGACACGGCGATGAAGGCGGCCGAGACCGGCCATCTCCTCATTTCCACCCTCCACACGCCGGACGCGACGACGACCATCTCCCGCATCATCGCGATGTTCCCGCCGGAGGAGCAGGAGATCGTGCGGGTCCGGCTCGCCGACTCCCTCCACGCGGTCGTGTCGCAGCGGCTGCTGCGGCGGAAGGACGGGCACGGCCGGGTCGCCGCGCTCGAGGTCCTCATCGTCACGCCGAACATCCGCGACCTCATCCTGGACCAGAGCCGGACGGCGGAGATCCGCGAGTTCATCGCCGAGGGCCGCGACCAGTACGGGATGCAGACGTTCGACCAGCACCTGATGGACCTGGTGCAGCAGGGGGCGGTCGACTACGACACGGCGGTCGCCAACGCGTCCAACCCGTCGGACTTCGAGCTCCAGATGCGGACCTTCCGCCGGAAAAGCCGGGTATCCACTGCGCACGCCGCCACGCCGCCCGCGGCGGAGCCCGCCAAGCCGGCGGCGAACGCCGGGCCCGACGGCCTGATGAGCGACCTCTCGAGCCTGCTGCCTTCGTGAGGCCCGCGGCCCTCAGCGGGGTCTTCGCGCCCCTCACGACGCCGTTCGATCCCGAGACCGGTGATGTCGCGCCGCTGCTTCTCCGCCAGGAGGCGCGCGACCTGCTTGCCGCGGGCCTCGATGGGGTCGTGGTCGCGGGTTCCGCCGGCGAGGCGGCGCTGCTCGACGAGGCCGAGAAGGTCCGCGCGGTCGAGTGGCTCCGCGACGTGGTGCCGGAGGATCGCTGGCTCATCGCGGGCACCGGGGCCGAGTCCACCCGTGCGTCGGTGCGTCTCGCCCTCGCGGCCGCCTCGGCGGGTGCGGACGCCGTGCTGGTGCGGCCGCCGTCGTACTTCTCGATACTCCTGTCGCCCTCGGCCTTCGCGGACCACTACCGGCGCGTGGCCGACGCGAGCCCCGTCCCGGTGATCGTCTACAACATCCCGAAGTTCTCTCACGTGATGCTGCAGGACAGCACGATGCGTGCGTTGGCGGACCACGAGCGCATCGCGGGCTTCAAGGATGGGTCGGGCGACCTGAAGGTGTTCGCGGGTTTCCAGGCCGCGATGCCGCGGGCCGTGGCGCTGGTGGGCGCCGGGGCCCTGCTGTATCCCGCCCTCGAAATGGGCGCCGCGGGCGGCGTCCTCGGGGTGGCGTGCTTTGCGCCGGCGGTGTGTGTCGAGCTACTGGCGGCATTCCGCGCGGGGGACATGGTGACCGCGGGCGCGCTCCAGGAGCGCCTCGCCCCGCTGCACAAGGAGATCGTCGCGGCCCTTGGCTCGCCGGGAATCAAGGCGGCGATGGATGCCGTCGGCCTCCCCGGAGGCCCGGTCCGGGCGCCGCTCCAGCCCGTCAACACCAAGCAGCGTACCCGGATCGCCGAGCTGGTCGCGGCCGCCGGCATCGCGGCGGCCTGAGGGGGAGCGATGTTCCGGGACGGCGTGCGGTGCGTGGTGGTCGTCGGTGTCCAGTGGGGCGACGAGGGGAAGGGCAAGGTCGTCGACGCCCTCGCCGAGCGCGCGGCGCTGGTGGTGCGCTACCAGGGCGGCGCGAACGCGGGCCACACGGTGGATGCGCCGGACGGCGAGTTCGTGCTCCACCAGGTCCCCGCGGGCATCCTCCACCCCGGGACGCGGTGCGTCATCGGGAACGGTGTCGTCCTCGACGCCGAGACGCTGTTCCACGAGATCGACGCGATCGTGGCGCGCGGGGTGGCCGTCGCAGGGCGGCTCGTGGTGAGCGACCGGGCACACCTGGTGCTCCCCTTCCACAAGCTCCTCGACGCCGCGAGCCCGCGCAGCCGCGAGATCGGCACGACGAGCCGCGGCATCGGCCCCGCCTACGAGGACAAGATCGGCCGCCGGGGCGTGCGCGTCGGCGACCTCCGCGACGCCGGCCTCACCGACACGCTGGTGCGGGCCGGGTGCGAGCGCGCCAACGCCGTGCTCCAGCAGTGGGGCGCGCCGGAGCGCTGCGATCCCGAGAGCGTCACCGCCGGCCTGGCGCGGCTCGCCCCCCGGCTGCTGCCGTTCATGGCGGACGCGGGCAAGGTCGTCTGGACGGCGTTGCGGGACGGCGAGAACGTTCTTCTCGAGGGGGCGCAGGGCGCGCTCCTCGATGTGGACCACGGGACGTACCCCTTCGTGACCTCCTCGAACACGACCGCGGGCGGCGCGGTGGTGGGCACGGGGATCGGCCCGCTGTCGGTGCACGCGGTCCTCGGGGTCGTGAAGGCGTACACCACGCGGGTCGGCAACGGCCCGCTGCCGAGCGAGGCCGCTCCCGAGGAAGGAGACCGGCTCCGGTCGCTCGGCGACGAGTTCGGGGCGACCACGGGCCGGCCGCGGCGGTGCGGCTGGTTCGACGCCGTCGTGGTGCGCTACTCGGCGCGGGTCAACGGCCTCACCGACCTCGCCGTGACGAAGCTCGACATCCTCGACTCCATCGACCCCATCCCGGTGTGCACGCACTACCTGCTCGACGGCCGGAGGGTCGACGACCTTCCCGACACCGTGCCGGAGCTCGAGCGCGTGCGCCCCGTGTACGAGCAGCTGCCGGGCTGGAAGCGCTCGACGGCCGATGCGCGCCGGGTGGAGGACCTGCCCGCGGCGGCGCGCCGGTACCTCGAGCGGATCGAGGCGCTGGCCGGAACGCGCGTGCGGTACATCGGGGTGGGGACGCGCCGTGAGCAACTGATCGAGGTTCCATGAGGATACTGAGGAAGATCCTGCTCGCGGTGGTGGCGGCCGGGGTGGTCCTGGCCGCCATCTGAGCGAAGAGGCCGGCGCCAGCACGCTCAGGCTGGTCCCGGCCCCCTAGACCAGGTTGGCGATGCGGTTCCGCAGGTTGGCGATCAGTCCGCGCGAGGACTGCCGTCCGCCGCGGTAGTCGTAGTAGTAGTACCGGTCGCCGTTCCGCTCGACACCGTTCAGGACCGCGCCCGCCACGCGTGCCTGGACCCGCCGCAGCTGCTCGAGCGCACGCTGGGCCGCGGTCTCTTCCGTTTCGCCTGCCCGCAGCACGAGGATAACCGCGTCGGACGAGGTGCCGAGCACCGACGCGTCGGTGACGGCCAGCGTCGGCGGCGAATCGAAGATCACCGTGTCGTACTCCGCGCGCAGCTCCTCGAGCAGCCGGTGCATCGCGGCCGAGCCGAGCAGCTCGGAGGGGTTCGGCGGGATCGCGCCCGCGGGCAGCACGTCGAGGTTGAGCACCACGTTCGGCCGGGCCGCCTCGCGCAGCGTCGCCACTCCCACGAGGATGTCGGTGAGGCCGGGTTCCTGCACGAGGTTGAACGCCTTGTGCAGGAGCGGGCGCCGCAGGTCGGCGTCCACGAGCAGCGTGTGCGAGCCCTGCTGCGCCAGCGTGATCGCCAGGTTCGCGGCCGTGGTGGTCTTGCCTTCGCCGGGGCCGGGGCTCGTGACGCAGACGAGCCGGAGCGCGCGCTCCTCGGCGTTGACGAACGTGACATTCGTGCGCAGGGCCCGATACGCCTCCGCACTCGGGTCGTCGGGGCTCGCCAGCGAGACGAGCGGGATCGCCCCGCGGCGGCGTCCGTCGCGCCGCCGCCCGTTCGCGGGGTGCGCGCCGAGCGGGATGAGGCCCAGCACCGGCACTTCCAACGCGCGCTCGATGTCCGCCGAGCTCTTGATGGTCTGGTCGAGATACTCGAGGAAGAACGCCGCCACCACGCCGAGGAAGAGCCCCACCAGCAGGCCGATCATCAGCTTCTGTCTGGTCCCTACGCCCACCCGCCGCGCGGCCGTCGCCGCGTCCATGATCTCGATGTACGGGCGGATCGTCGCGGAGCTGATCTGCGCGGCCTGGTACTGGGTGAGCAGGTACCGGTACGTGTCGTTGACCAGTTCCGCCTCGAGGCTGAGCTGGGCGAACTGGGTCTCCTTGCCCGGATAGGTCTGGAGGCGAGTGCGGAG